>SAMEA3663039__coassemble_784_pt1 | contig 8458 bp, 6 predicted proteins | sample SAMEA3663039__metabat2_low_PE_030 | metagenome-assembled genome bin SAMEA3663039 (sample SAMEA3663039) | pig gut metagenome | biome: pig gut; feature: pig-associated habitat; material: faeces | place: France | collected 2012 | reverse complement strand
CCTCCGCAGTTCTTGATATGGTATTCGAGGCACGGTTTGTGGCGGCCGCTGCTGATGCTCTCAGGCGTTATCATCATGCGGCAGGAGCGTGGGTGGTAGATGCGCTTTATGAAGTCGAGGATGGTATACATCGACCCGATATGAGAGAACGGGCCGAAGTACTGGCCTGTCTTCCGGTTTATCTGTCGTGTCTGGAAAATGCGTGGGAACGGCTCGTTCGTAATCACTATCGAGGGGTATGTCTTCCCGTCCTTCAGCAGGACATTATAGCGTGGGTTGTATTTCTTTATCAGGGCGTTCTCGAGGAGCAGCGCGTCGTCCTCTGTGTTCACCACGGTATACGTGATATCCATAATCTTCGAGACGAGGACTTTCGTCTTGAACCTGTCCACCTCCTTATGGAAATACGAGGCGACGCGGCGCTTCAGGTTCTTCGCCTTGCCTACATATATTATGACGCCGTCAGCATCGAAATACTGGTAGCTGCCCGGTTTCTCCGGCATGTTTGCCACGATATTCTTCAGTCTGGCGAGTCGTGCCTCGTTTTCTTCTCTTGTCATATCACGCTGGTGTTTTTTCTTTTCTTTCAGATTCAGTCCGCGTTGGGGCGGTGCTTTCGTGGACAGCCCTGAGGCATCGTCTACGCTGCTGTTTCTTACTTGCTATCTGTTGGCCTGCCATGCAGTATTCATGAGCCCATCATCCAGTATCTCTAGGCCCGCCATCCAATACCTGTGGATGTGGCCCGGAGGCTCCGGATACTCTGGATGATCCGGAAGTCCCCGGAAGCCCCGGAAGCCCCGGATGGCCCGGAAGCTCCAGAAGTCCCGGAAGCTCCGGATGCTCCGGGTTATCCGGATAATCTGGAACATCCGGTCCCCCGGTCCCTCCGGTCCCCCGGTCTCCCCCGTATACACTAATCATGAATCCCTTATAAATAAACGCTCCACGCGATGTTGTTCAATAAAAATGTTTCACGTGGAACGTTCTTTTCTCCGTCTTATTCTATGCGCATGAGGGTTGATATCTCCGTGTCCTTGTCGAACACCTTGCGGCCCTCAAGTCCTTCGATACACAGCTCGATGATGAAATTGATGTATACCTTCTTCGGGTGGAACTTCTGCACGAGGTCGTAGGCTGCCCTCATGCTGCCTCCTGTGGCGAGGAGGTCGTCATGGATGAGCACCACGTCGTCCTCGGTGATGGAGTCCTTATGAATCTCTATCGTGTCCTCGCCATACTCTTTCATATAGCTCTCCTTTATTGTCTCGCCGGGAAGCTTGCCAGGTTTGCGGCACATCACGACACCTGCGCCAAGCTCTGCCGCCACGACACCGGCAAGCATGAATCCGCGCGACTCTATGCCCACGATTTTCGTTATACCCTTGTCACGGTACATGTCGACAATCTCGTCGCGCATGATGCGCAGACACTCTGCGTTCTTGAAGAGAGTGGTGACATCCTGAAACTGAATGCCCGGCTTCGGGAAATCAGGAATACATCTGAGGTTTTTTAGTAGGGTAGGATTGTTCATCGTATTATATGTGTTATGGTTAATGGTTTCATGATATTCAAGGGCGGTTCGGTTTCTCCGCTGTTACGGTTCGGTTTTTCCGCCGTTACGGTTCGGTTTCTCCGCCATTGCGTTTCGGTTTTTCCGCTGTTACGGACGATATTGACGACATGGACGATAATAACGAATAAACGCGGCATTGACGACATGAACGATAATAACGAATAAACGCAGCGACAACATCGGAATCGGAACACAACACCACTGGGCGATAAGATCCCGCCATCCCTCTCCATTTTCGTTCATTTCATCGGCTGTCACACATCCCCATCCCTTTATTTACAAGGGTTTAGGTATAATGACGTTTCACGTGGAACACTACATATAAAACATCTTATTCCGTCGGTTTTATCGGCCTTTCACTCCGATGGCAGGAGCGGAAAGTCCCGTTCCATCGGCAGGGAGGGAGGAGCCGGTTATCGTCCCAGCAGCACGAGCAGGACGTTGATATCAGACGGCGAGATGCCGGGGATGCGCGAGGCGTGGGCGAGAGTCTCCGGGCGGCGTGCCGTCAGCTTCTGGCGTGCCTCGGTAGACAGGCTCTGGATGCTGTTATAGTCGAAGTGACCGTCAATCTTGATGTCCTCAAGGCGGTGCATCTTGTCGGCATACTCACGCTCGCGGCGTATATATCCGTCATACTTTATGAGAATCTCTGTTGCCTCAGTCACCTCGTCGTCGGCCCTCAGTTCCGGGCGCAGCTCCTGCAGTCCGGCGAGAGTGACGCCAGGACGTGTGAGGAGCTCGTCGAGATGTACTGACCTATTGACACGTGTCGAGCCGATTTCATCGAGATAAGGATTAATCTCATCCTGCTTCATCGTCGTCGAGCGGAGCAGCGCGTGGAGGTCGTCGATGGCCTTCTCCTTACGCTTCCAGATATCGAGGCGGGACGTCGTCGCCAGTCCGATGGAATGGCCGATAGGTGTCAGACGCCTGTCAGCATCGTCCTGACGCAGCAGGATACGGTACTCGGCCCTCGATGTGAACATACGGTACGGCTCGTCGACACCTTTCATGACAAGGTCATCGATGAGAACGCCGATATATGCCTCGTCGCGTCCAAGAACGAGAGGGCGCGCCGCAGCCGCTGTCGAGAGGTCTGTCCCTGTGGCATGGTGGCCGGCAGAGATGGCGGCGTTGACACCAGCCACGAGGCCCTGGCCTGCCGCCTCCTCATAGCCCGTGGTGCCGTTCACCTGTCCCGCGAAGAACAGTCCGGAGCAAAGCCTCGACTCGAGCGAGTGGTGAAGCTGTGTAGGGTCGAAGAAATCGTACTCTATGGCGTAGCCGGGACGGTAGACACGCAGTTCCTTGAACGCCGGAATCTTCCGCAGCGCCTCTATCTGTATCTCCATTGGCATCGACGAGGAGAAGCCGTTAAGGTACATCTCATTGGTGTCCGTCCCCTCCGGTTCGAGGAAGAGCGGGTGGGAGTCCTTGTCGGCAAATGTCACCAGCTTTGTCTCCACCGACGGGCAGTAGCGCGGGCCGATAGACTGTATCTGTCCGTTGAAAAGGGGCGAATCCTTCAGTCCGGAGCGCAGCACATCATGACACTCGCTGTTTGTCTGTGTCGTCCAGCAAGGCAGGAAATCCTCCGTGCGTGGCCGCCGTGGCGATGCGTAGCAGTCACGTGAGAATAGCTCAGGGTCGGCGAGATACTGTGAGTCGATGCTCTCTGTGCCGTGCATGTATGAGAAGAGATGAGTGACGGGGTCGCCCTGCTGCAGCTCCATCTTGCCGAAGTCAACGCTGCGCGCGTCGATACGTACCGGGGTGCCCGTCTTCATACGGTCAGAGCGTATGCCGAGCGCGTTGACAGATTCTGTCAGCCGCAGTGCCGCCGGCTCTGCTATGCGTCCTCCGGGCAGCATCTTCCGCCCGATGTGGAGCATGCCGTTGAGGAATGTTCCCGCGGTGATGATGACAGCGGGAGCCATGATATCTACTCCCCAGAGTGTCCTCACGCCCGTCACGCGGCGCTTCGGCCCGTCGGTCAGGGTAGTGTTCTCCTGCGCCTCTGTCAGCAGCTCCATCACCTGGTCCTGCCAGATGTCGAGGCCCGGTGTCGTGTCGAGCTGGTGTCTCCACTCCCATATGAAGCGCTCACGGTCACACTGTGCGCGTGGCGACCACATGGCCGGCCCCTTGGAGCGGTTCAGCATGCGGAACTGTATCGCTGTGCGGTCGGTGACGATGCCCATCCTTCCGCCCAGGGCGTCAATCTCACGTACTATCTGCCCCTTCGCTATGCCGCCGACGGCAGGGTTGCACGACATCTGTGCAATCTTGTTCATATCCATCGTGACGAGGCATGTGTGTACGCCGAGACGTGCTGCAGCTGCCGCCGCCTCACATCCCGCGTGTCCCGCTCCTATCACTATGACATCATACTTCAGAATCATCTTTATGCTCTCTTGTTGTGTGTCGTTATCCTCCCCGTGTCCTGGAGAGTCAATATTGAAAAATGACATGTATACTGTCACTCCACCTCCAGCCCCATGTGCAGCCGTCGGTCTGTGTCCCGTAGTCCGCATCGCGATACCTCCCACGCCAACGCCATGCGCCATTGCTATGGTCACTTGTCGCCTGCGGAGTATCGTGTGTCACCTCCAGCTCCCCGTGCCATGCGCCATTGTCATGGCCACTTGTCGCCTGCGGAGTATCGTGCGGCACCTCCTGCTCCCCATGCCATGCGCCATTGTCATGGCCACTTGTCGCCTGTGGAGTATCGTGGGGCACCTCCGGCTCCCATGATATGAGCCGGGAAGGATAAGAAAATACATGTGACAGGCATTTTTTTAGCCTTGTCTGTCTGATTTTGCCACAAAAGTAAGAATTATTTTTCAATTCTTGAAGAATTATTTTGATTAATCGCTATATTTTCGTAATTTTGCAGAAAATCAAACAGTGTATATAATTCACCGCGTCCGTATGTGTGCGTCCGTGTCATGTTGAGTCTGGCTGCCCCGTATCATCAGTATGGCCTCTGCTCATGCCGTGGACAAGCAATCTGTAGCCCAGGGGGGCAAGTGAGGGAAGCGTCATGCTTGGCTCCCGTCGTGATGCAGCTGGCATAAACGTCTGTGAGCGGATGTCCCATGGATTAGTACAAGAAGCGTAACAGCCTTATAATCAGCGTATAACGCATTGTTATGGCGGTCTGTTTGAATATTATTGGCTGTCATGTCGGCGGCCAGAGACATAGAAGGCGCCGGGCTGCGGCAAGAGGTTGGGAGATAATCATTAATAATCAATTATAAACCAAAACATCAATCAAAACATTTATGTGGTTAATTAATTCTTCTATCGGCAGGAAGGTAGTGATGTCAGTGACAGGCATCGCTCTGATACTCTTCCTCACATTCCACATGAGCATGAACGTGGCGGCTCTGTTCTCGGCAGAGGGCTACAACATGATCTGTGAGTTCCTTGGTGCAAACTGGTATGCTGTAGTGGCTACCTGTGGTCTCGCCGGCCTTGCCGTTCTCCACATCTTCTATGCCTTCTGGCTGACGATGCAGAACCGCCGTGCGCGTGGTAACAACTCTTACGAGGTCACCGACAAGCCTGCCAAGGTAGAGTGGGCAAGCCAGAACATGCTCGTTCTCGGCATCATCATCGCCATCGGCCTTGTCCTCCACCTCTATCATTTCTGGTACAACATGATGTTCCAGGAGCTTGTCGACCCATCAGCAATCTACAGCAATCCAAGTCCGGCAGACGGCTACGCATGGATAGAGCAGACATTCGCCAATCCGGTGAACACCATCCTCTATCTCATATGGTTCGCAGCCATATGGTTCCATCTGACACACGGTTTCTGGTCAGCACTCCAGACACTCGGCTGGAGCGGCAAGACATGGTTCTGCCGCTGGAAGGTCATCGGCATAGCATACACCACAGTGCTTATGGTCGGTTTCGCTATTGTGGCAATAATCTTCACCCTAAAGTAAACGAAAAATCATGGCAAAGACATTAAATTCAAGAATACCAGAGGGGCCAGTAGCTGAGAAATGGACCAACTACAAGGCACACCAGCGCCTCGTGAACCCAAAGAACAAGCTTAAGCTCGACGTCATCGTCGTAGGTACAGGCCTTGCAGGAGCATCAGCAGCATCATCACTCGGAGAGATGGGCTTCAATGTCATAAACCTCTGCATACAGGACTCACCACGCCGCGCACACTCAATAGCAGCACAGGGCGGTATAAACGCCGCCAAGAACTACCAGAACGACGGCGACTCCGTATACCGTCTCTTCTACGACACAGTGAAGGGTGGTGACTACCGCGCACGTGAGGCAAACGTATACCGTCTCGCAGAGGTGTCAAACGATATCATCGACCAGTGTGTGGCACAGGGCGTGCCTTTCGCACGTGAGTACGGCGGCATGCTCGACAACCGCTCATTCGGTGGAGCACAGGTGTCACGTACATTCTACGCCAAGGGACAGACAGGACAGCAGCTCCTCCTCGGAGCATACTCCTCGCTCTCACGCATGGTCAACGCCGGTAAGGTGAAGCTCTACACACGCTATGAGATGGAAGACATCGTCATCGTCAACGGACGCGCACGCGGCATCATCGCCAAGAACCTCGTGACAGGCAAGCTCGAGCGCTTCACAGCCAACGCTGTCGTCATAGCCACAGGCGGTTACGGCAACACATACTTCCTCTCGACAAACGCCATGGGATGTAACTGCACAGCAGCGATACAGTGCTACCGCAAGGGAGCCATGTTCGCCAACCCATCATACGTGCAGATACACCCGACATGTATCCCTGTTCACGGCGACAACCAGTCAAAGCTGACCCTCATGTCAGAGTCTCTCCGTAACGACGGACGTATCTGGGTGCCAAAGAATCTTGAGGACGCAAAGGCCCTCCAGGCAGGTACAAAGAACGGATGGGACATACCAGAGGAGGATCGCGACTACTATCTCGAGCGCCGCTACCCAGCTTTCGGTAACCTCGTGCCACGCGATGTCGCCAGCCGCGCAGCCAAGGAGCGCTGTGACAAAGGCTATGGTGTCAACAACACAGGCCTCGCCGTGTTCCTCGACTTCTCTGAGTCAATCCAGCGCCTCGGCATCGATGTCATCCGCCAGCGCTATGGCAACCTCTTCGACATGTACGAGGAGATAACCGACGTCAACCCAGGCGAGTTCGTACGCTCAGAGGGAGGCTTCGACTACTACAAGCCGATGATGATTTTCCCTGCCATCCACTATACAATGGGCGGCATATGGGTAGACTACGAGCTTCAGACAACAATACCAGGACTCTTCGCCATCGGTGAGTGTAACTTCTCTGACCACGGCGCCAACCGCCTCGGAGCGTCAGCCCTCATGCAGGGTCTCGCCGACGGTTACTTCGTCCTCCCATACACCATACAGAACTATCTCGCCGACCAGGAGATATGGCCACGCCTCTCTACCGACCTCCCAGAGTTTGATGAGGCAGAGAAGGCAGTCAACGCAGAGCAGGACCGCATCCTCAACATCAAGGGCAAGCGCTCTGTCGACTCCATACACAAGGAGCTCGGACACATCATGTGGGAGCACGTCGGCATGGGACGTACAAAGGAAGGACTCGAGGAAGGCCTCAAGCTCCTGAAGAACATACGCAAGGAGTTCGACACCAACCTCTTCGTGCCAGGCACAAAGGAGGGACTCAACATCGAGCTCGACAAGGCTATACATCTCCGCGACTTCATCCTTATGGGTGAGCTCATCGCATACGACGCACTCCACCGTGAGGAGTCATGCGGCGGACACTTCCGCGAGGAGCACCAGACAGAAGAGGGCGAGGCAAAGCGCGACGACCAGAACTTCTTCTACGTAGGAGCATGGGAGTACCAGCAGAACGATGATACAGCCCCTCTTCTCACAAAGGAGCCTCTGGAGTACGAGATAATAAAGGTTCAGACAAGAAATTACAAGAACTAATCAACTCGCGTTTACTTGTAAACTATAATATTATTATGGCAAAGAATATTTCATTCACAATAAAGTATTGGAAGCAGAACGGCCCACAGGACAAAGGCCACTTCGAGGAGAAGCAGATGCATAACATCCCTGATGATACCAGCTTCCTTGAGATGCTCGACATGCTCAATGAGCAGCTCATCAACGAGGGCAAAGAGCCTTTCGTCTTCGACCACGACTGCCGCGAGGGTATATGCGGTATGTGCTCGCTCTATATCAATGGTACACCACACGGCAAGACAGCCTCTGGAGCCACAACATGCCAGCTCTACATGCGCCGCTTCAATGACGGAGACGTCATCACTGTCGAGCCATGGCGCTCAGCAGGATTCCCTGTCATAAAGGACTGCATGGTCGACCGTAACGCATTCGACAAGATTATCCAGGCCGGAGGATACACATCAATACGCGCCGGACAGGCACAGGACGCCAACGCCATCCTCATCTCAAAGGAGGCTGCCGACGAGGCAATGGACTGCGCCACATGTATCGGATGCGGAGCATGCGTCGCAGCTTGTAAGAACGGCTCGGCTATGCTCTTCGTGTCATCAAAGGTGAGCCAGCTCGCCCTCCTGCCACAGGGCAAGGTAGAGGCAGCCAAGCGTGCTAAGGCCATGGTGATGAAGATGGAGGAGCTCGGTTTCGGCAACTGTACCAACACACGCGCTTGTGAGGCCGTATGCCCTAAGAACGAGTCAATCGCCAACATCGCACGCCTCAACCGTGAGTTCATAAAGGCAAAGCTCGCTGACTGATAACCATAACCTCTCACCCCCAGCCAAACAAGGCTGAGGGTGAATACAACGATGCCAGGCACTCTGTAAGGAGCGTCTGGCATCGTCTGTAGTACGCTCGGCATGAGCATTGTCTAACGGGTGCAAGTCCCGAGTGAGC
>SAMEA3663039__coassemble_748_pt1 | contig 8628 bp, 5 predicted proteins | sample SAMEA3663039__metabat2_low_PE_030 | metagenome-assembled genome bin SAMEA3663039 (sample SAMEA3663039) | pig gut metagenome | biome: pig gut; feature: pig-associated habitat; material: faeces | place: France | collected 2012 | reverse complement strand
ATCTGTGTGAAAGCCTGTCAACTTGCAAACTCACACGGATTGTCACTGAGCATCACGGATTTCTTTTCTTGTTTCTCGATTCAACGGCATTTCTCAATTTTCTCAGGATTATATCTGTTCCGTGATACTCCGCGATTATCCGTGTGAAAAAACTCGGACATCCGTGTGAAGATCCCTCAGACACGGCCGAACCATTTTCTGTTTGATGTGTCTGTGCGTCGGTCCTTCAACGTGTGCTGCATCTTGTGTGGCTTATACATCAAAGCCATAATATGGGTCTCCTTTCTTTAGTTTTAGTAGTTCTAACTTATCGGTTTCTGAATCGTGGTGGCAAATGAGCGTCTCACAGACGCTGCTCCCAGCCTGGTAATAGAGCTTAGCCAGTCTGGCTTCACGGCCTGTGGCTCTATTAGACGCTCTGCCTCCTCCGAATACTCTACAAAGTCACTGAATTTATCTTGATTTGGTGAGATGTTTTGTCATAAAAATATCTTTTTTTCTGTTCGTGACTGTATTTTTACATTCGAACTCCTCCTTTTCCATATTGCTTGAACAAGCCCTGCATGAAAGCAGGTGGCATTTTAACTGTTAAATCCATGTTAAAGAAAAATATTCAAACAGCAGAAATATTAAAACGGGCATGCCCTTATATGCCAGCAATACTCTTAAAAAGGCTAAAAAAGGCGATTTTTCGGCGTTTCCCTTGTCTTTTCTCATGAAAAAATAGTAAATTTGCAATCACAAAATAAATATGCAAAATGCCTCAGAAGGCAAAAAACCAACCAAATAAACGATAAATGGATATAACACGAACTGTCGACAATGACAGAATCTCTCCCGTAGACATTGAAGAGGAGATGAAGTCAAGCTACATCGACTACAGTATGTCGGTCATCGTGGCACGTGCCCTTCCTGATGTGAGGGACGGCTTCAAACCAGTCCACCGCCGCATACTCTACGGTATGCTCGGCATAAACAATACAAGCAGCCAGCCGTACAAGAAATGCGCCCGCGTTGTCGGCGAGGTGCTCGGTAAGTACCATCCCCATGGCGACTCGTCAGTCTATGGCGCCCTCGTGCGCCTCGCGCAGGACTGGAACATGAGATATACGCTTGTCGACGGACAAGGCAACTTCGGCTCGGTTGATGGCGACTCGGCGGCTGCCATGCGTTATACAGAGTGCAGGCTGTCAAAGATGGGCGAGCATATAATGGACGACCTGGAGAAGAACACTGTCGATATGGTCAATAACTTCGACGACTCGCTACAGGAGCCCACTGTAATGCCGACAAAGATTCCTAATCTCCTCGTGAACGGAGGCAACGGCATAGCCGTAGGTATGGCCACGAACATGCCGACACACAACCTCAGGGAAGTCATCGACGGATGCTGCGCATACATAGACAACCCCGATATCGACACCGACGGACTCATGGAGTATATCAAGGCCCCAGACTTCCCTACCGGAGCATACATATATGGCATACAGGGTGTCAGGGACGCATACGAGACAGGACGCGGCCGCGTCGTGATGCGTGCCAAGGCAGAGATAGAGAGCGATGAGATGCACGACAAGATTGTCGTCACGGAGATACCATACGGTGTGAACAAGGCACAGCTCATAGAGTCTATCGCCGACCTAGTCAAGGAGGGCAAGATAACAGGCATATCGAATGTCAACGACGAGACAGGACGTGACGGTATGCGTATCGTGGTAGACTGCAAGAAAGACGCCAACGCCAATGTCATCCTCAATAAGCTCTTCAAGATGACAGCCCTACAGAGCTCATTCTCAGTCAATAGCATCGCTCTCGTCAAGGGGCGCCCACGCCTCCTGACATTGAAGGACTGTGTGAAATACTTCGTCGAGCACAGACACGACGTCACTATACGACGCACAAAATTCGACCTCAAGAAAGCACAGGAGCGCATACACCTCCTTGAGGCCCTCATCGTGGCGTGCGACAATATCGACGAGGTGGTACACATGATACGTGGCTCACGCACACCCGCCGAGGCAGTGCAGAAACTCATGCAGCGCTTCGGATTCGACGAGGTGCAGGCACGCTATGTCGTCGACATGCGCCTCTCACAGCTGACAGGACTCAGGATGGACCAGCTGCACGGCGAGTACGATGAGTTGGCTAAGACAATAGAGTATCTGCAGTCAATACTCGACAACCCAGAGCTCTGTAAGAAAGTCATGAAGGACGATCTCCTGGAGGTTAAGGAGAAATATGGCGACGAGCGACGCACAGAGATAAAATACTCAAGCGAGGAGTTCAACCCAGAGGACTTCTATCCTAACAGCCCTGTCATCATCACCATATCACACATGGGCTACATAAAGCGCACACCACTCTCCGAGTTCCGCGAGCAGGCACGTGGTGGCGTAGGCTCAAGAGGCACAAGGACACGCGACCAGGACTTCACACAGGACATCTACCCTGCCACACTGCACAACACGATGCTCTTCTTCACACGCAAGGGCAAGTGCTTCTGGCTCAAGGGATATGAGCTGCCCGAGGGAAACAAGGACTCAAAGGGTAGGGCAATACAGAATATGCTCAATATCGAGCCGGACGACCAGGTGCAGTCAATACTACGCCTCCGCGGACTTGACGACGACTTCGTACGCTCACACTATGTTGTCTTCTGCACGAAGAACGGCACGGTGAAGAAGACATGCCTTGAGCAGTTCTCACGCCCACGCTCAAACGGTGTCATCGCCATAAACCTCGCCGAGGGAGACGATATCGTCGATGTTCGCCTGACAAACGGGGAGAACGAGCTCATCATAGCCTCACGCAACGGTAGGGCAGTGCGCTTCAACGAGAACAACATACGCACCATGGGACGTACGGCGACAGGCGTCGTCGGCATGCGCCTCGAAGGCGATGACGATGAGGTCGTAGGCATGATAGTTGTCAACAAGGCCCACGAGGAGTCAGTCCTTGTCGTGTCAGAGAAGGGTTACGGCAAGCGTACACCTATCGATGTGCCTAACGAGGAAGGAGGCGTCGACAACATCTACCGTATCACACAGCGTGGCGGAAAAGGCGTGAAGACTCTCGATATCACTGAGAAGACAGGAAAACTCGTCGCTATAAAGAATGTCAAGGACGAGAATGACCTCATGATCATCAACCGCTCAGGCATTGTCATCAGGCTCTCTGTCAAGGAGTGCCGTCTGCAGGGACGTGCCACACAGGGCGTCAGACTCATCAACCTCGCCAAGAAGAACGATATCATAGCTAGCGTTTGTAAAGTGATGGGGTCAGAGCTCGAAGCCCTGATTGACCAGACAAACCGGGAGTCGTGGGCAAAGCCTGCCGGCAACGACCAAGAGGCAGAGAGCACCACAGAGCCACAGGCTGACAACGCTGCTGAGGACAACACCGAGGGCACAGCCCCAATGGTCGACTTCACAGACGATGCCCCTGACAACGCATAAAGCGAGGCAAGCGACAACAGGCTATGAGACACGAGGCGGCAAGCTAAGTATGGCATGGCAGGTTCATGCCGTACTTAGGCCACCCCACAGACCCCACCATGAGCTCTACATTGTCAGCCCAACGGGAACCATACCCTCGTAACCTGAGCGTAATGACGGAATGCCAATACCCGCCATACCGTCAAAGCAAAAAATAAGGAACAACATTTTATTTAATAATTTAAAACTCCGGATTTATGAAGAAATTCATGGTAATGGCCGCTGCTGCCCTGATGGCATTAGCTGCCAACGCACAGACATCGCCTGAGGCAAAGGCTATCAAGAAGATGAAGTCTTATGATGAGGTACTTGCCGCACTGAAGGCAAACGAGGCCACATTCAACAATGATGACAAGGCCTTCGCTTATAACAAGCTCGTCGATCTCGCCATCAAGGAGAGCTCTGACAAAGAGAAAGCTGCAATAGAGGCACAGCTGGTGAAAAACAATGACGCCAACGCACAGCTGAACGCAGCAAAGAACGACGCCACATACAAAGCTATCGAGGCAGCACTGAAGTGTAACAGCTATGACGAGAAAGGAAAGTACCAGAGCAAGAACGTTGACCGCCTCATGACACTGCGCAACTCTATGGTACAGGCTGGTCTCGACGCATACAATGTCAAGGACTACGCAAACGCTACAAGGTATTTCGGCGCTTTCGTCGATACTCGTACAGACAAACTGTTCGAGAAGGCTGACTTCTCACGTGAGCAGAACTTCGGACAGATAGCATACTATGCCGCTCTCGCCGCATACTTCAACAAAGAGTTCAAGAAGTGTGACACCTATGCTGCTGCTGCCCTCAACTCTGCCGACCGTGACAGCGTGGCCAATGATGTCATCATCGTCATGATTGGAGCTCTCGAGGAGCAGGCCAAGACAGCCGCTATCGACACAACAACATTCGTAAACAAGATGAAGGAACTCTACAAGGAATTCCCAACAAACGAGAATGTATTCGGAAAACTCGCCGGACTCTATGACGAGACAGGCAATAAGGAGGGCTCAAAGGAGCTCCTCGACATACGCCTCGCCAAGAATCCTAACGACCCTATGGCAAACGCCTATGTCGGACAGGCTGCCCAGAACGAGGGTAAATTTGAGGAGGCTATCGCCGCCTACAAGAAAACACTCTCCATAAAGCCTGATTTCCTCGCCGTGAAACTTAACCTTGCTGTCTGCTACCTCAATATGACAGCTGCTGCCGTAGACAAGAACACTGACACACGCGGCAATATCAAGCCTGACGTGAAGGCAAAGGCTATCGAGGACCTCACAACGGCAAGAACCATACTCGAGGAGATAAAGGCTCAGGACCCAGACTCACAGCAGGTGAAATGGGCTTACCCACTCGAGCGTGTCAACTACGCTCTTGAGAACATCAAGTAGACCAAGTTGACGGATTGACGGGTTTTCACACGGATGTCCGCGGAGTAACAAGGATTACTTTATCTTATTAGTTGATTCAACGGATTATCACGCTTTTTCATCATAATATCTATTCCGTGATACTCCGTGACCCTCTGTGTGAAAACTTGCCAATATTTCAACTTGTAAACTCGTTAACTATACGCAAATTATGGTTTCTCCATCCCCTTAACTCCCCATAGGACATACCTCTCCATCCCATACCCCTCTATCACACTTATATCTCGACAATAGGCAATTAGACCGTGCATGTTGCACCATAACATAATAAAGCGAAAGAAGATCAAAAGGATAACATCATGCTCAGGATACTCATCATATTGGCAATCCTCTCTTTCTCCATTGACGCTGATGCGCAGAAGAAGGAGCTAAGCGAGGCAAAGACATATCTAAAGAAGAATACAAGTCTTGACAAGGCAGAGAACCTTGTCAGGAAAGCTATACTGATGCCCGGGCTGAAAGACAAGAACGAGGCCTACACACTCCTGTCTGACATCATGCGCAGACAATATGAGACATGCAACGAGAAACTGTATCTCAAACAACTCTCTGACACAGCATCACTATTCCCTGCATTAAGGAAAATGTATGCTGCCTACGAGCAGCTCGACTCAGTAGAGTCAATACCTGACAGCAAAGGCAATATCAGGACAAAAAGCAGAAAAAAGAACGCCGAGTTCCTCAACAGGTTCCGGCCGAACCTTTTCAGTGGGGCTCTCTACTCACTGAACAAGAAGAACTACCAAGAAGCATTCGACTGCATAGAGACCTATCTCGGATGCCACAGCCTCCCAATGTTCTCATCATTGGACCTCACAAAATCTGACACCCTCAGATACCGGGCCGCATACCTCGGAGTGCTGGCGGCCTATAACATGAAGAATCATGCCGGTGTGAGAAAATACCAGCGCGACGCTTTGAACTATGAGCCACAACGGCATAACATAATCGCTCTCCTTTACGAGAACTATATGCAGCAGAAAGACACTGTCACAGCAGTAGCATACCTCAGAGAAGGATTCAGGAGACACAGCGAGTACCCCTTCTTCTTCCCCCGGCTAGTAGACCATTACTCATCACGTAACAAACTGGACACCGTCAAGGCTATAGTTGACAAGGCGATAGAGATAGAGCCAGGCAATATGTTCTACCGCCTCGCAAAGAATATCGTCCAGTTGAATATGGGCGAATATGATGATTGTGTCGCTCTGGGCGACTCGCTAATACACAATAACGACAAGCTGGCTGAGGCCTATTACAATGTCGGGACAGCATACTTCAACAAAGCTGTGAAGAGAGAGAAGACAGGCAACGAGTCAAGACAGAAACGCAAAGAGGTCAACTCCCTCTATGAGAAATCAATGCCATATCTCGAAAGGTACAGAATACTAAGGCAGAAAGAGCAAGAACGCTGGGCTCCAATGCTTTACACCATATATCTCAATCTCAATAAAGGCGAAGAGTTCGACGAAATAGACAGCCTTATCAAAAAGCATAGCAATAATAGGAAAAAAGATTGAAAAACATTTGTTTTTCTCAACTATTTCAAGTACCTTTGCCCTACAATTAACAAATACCAAAACGTAAACTATCGATTAAAATGAAAAAGTACAATTTCAATGCAGGACCATCGATTCTTCCACGTGAGGTCATCGAGCAGACTGCACAGGCTTGTCTTGATTTTGACAACTCAGGTCTTTCACTCATGGAAATCAGCCATCGTGCCAAGAATTTCCAGCCTGTAGTAGATGAGGCAGTCGCCCTCTTTAAGGAGATACTTGATATCCCTGAAGGCTATTCAGTACTTTTCCTCGGTGGAGGAGCGTCACTTGAGTTCTGTATGGTGCCATACAACTATCTCGAGAAGAAAGCTGCATACCTCAACACTGGCGTTTGGGCTACAAAGGCAGAGAAAGAAGCGAAGCTCTTCGGAGAGGTCGTTGAGGTTGCAAGCTCTAAAGACAAGAACTTCACATACATCCCAAAAGATTTCGAGATTCCTGCTGATGCTGACTACTTCCACATCACAACAAACAATACAATTTACGGCACAGAGATAAGAAAGGATATAGACTCTCCTGTCCCACTCATCGCTGATATGTCATCTGACATCTTCTCCCGTCCGCTTGATGTCAGCAAGTACACATGTATCTATGGTGGTGCACAGAAGAATCTCGCCATGGCAGGACTGACATTCGTCATAATAAAGGACGACTCTCTCGGAAAGGTAAGCAGGCAGATACCAACAATGCTCGATTACCGTACACATATCAGCAAGGGCTCTATGTTCAACACCCCTCCTGTAGTACCTATCTACTCCGCACTCATGAACCTCAGATACATCAAGGCACATGGAGGCGTTCAGGCTATGGAGAAGCTCGCCCAGCAGCGTGCAGAGATAGTCTACGGCGAGATAGACCGCAACAAGCTCTTCACTGGTACAGCAGAGGAAGACAGCCGCTCGCTCATGAACCTCACATTCGTCTTGAAGGATGAGTATCAGGACCTCCAGGAAGAGTTCCTCGCTTACGCCACAGCACAGGGAATGGTAGGCATAAAGGGACACCGCAGCGTCGGAGGATTCCGCGCATCATGCTACAACGCAATGTCTATTGAGGGATGCCAGGCTCTCGTCAACTGCATGAGAGAGTTTGAGGCAAAACACTAATAAATACAGTGTTACCTCGTAGATTGAAGATAACCGGGATTTTCCCATACAATAAAAAACATAATTAGCTGACGAGACACCATACCTGTATCCGCTATGGTGTCTCGGCTAATTCGTAATACAATCACCCAAAAACGAAAAACCAAATATAATGGCTAAAATATTAATCGCGACAGAGAAACCATTCGCTCCTGCTGCTGTGGCAGGGATAAAGGCCGAGGCAGAGAACGCTGGACATGAGGTCGTGCTGCTTGAGAAGTATACACTGAAAGCCCAGCTGCTCGAGGCTGTCGCCGATGTCGATGCTGTCATCATACGTTCTGACAAAATAGACAAAGAGGTCCTTGATGCCGCTAAGAATCTCAAGATTGTCGTGAGAGCCGGAGCTGGATATGACAATGTTGACCTCGCTGCTGCAACAGCCCATAATGTCATAGTGGAGAATACTCCCGGACAGAATGCCAATGCCGTAGCAGAGCTCGTGCTTGGACTCCTCGTCTTCGCTGTAAGAAACTTCTATAACGGTAAGGCTGGCTCAGAGCTCATGGGCAAGACATTGGGCATCCTCGCATTCGGAAATGTCGGCAGGAATGTGGCACGCATAGCAAAGGGATTCGGTATGAATGTTATAGCATACGACGCATACTGCCCTGCTGAGGTGATAGAGGCTGCAGGCGTCACTGCTGTTGGAAACCAGACAGAACTGTTCGAGAAGGCTGATATCGTCTCCCTGCACATACCTGCAACACCTGAGACAAAGCAGTCAATCAACCGTGAGCTTGTAGGCAAGATGAAAAAGGGCGGCATACTGATAAATACTGCACGCAAGGAGGTGATTGACGAGGCTGGACTCCTCGCTCTCCTTGATGAGCGCACTGACCTCAAGTATATCACAGACATCAAGCCAGATGCCGACACAGAATTCCAGAAGCTTGAGGGACGCTACTTCTCTACCCCAAAGAAGATGGGTGCACAGACTGCCGAGGCAAACACGAATGCCGGCATAGCGGCAGCAAAGCAGATCAACGCATACTTC
>SAMEA3663039__coassemble_724_pt1 | contig 8741 bp, 7 predicted proteins | sample SAMEA3663039__metabat2_low_PE_030 | metagenome-assembled genome bin SAMEA3663039 (sample SAMEA3663039) | pig gut metagenome | biome: pig gut; feature: pig-associated habitat; material: faeces | place: France | collected 2012 | reverse complement strand
CGTCGAATGACTGATTACCATATCCGCTGAATTATCAACAGTATACGACTTTCTGGTATAGACCCGCGCTGCATAAATTAATGCCAGGAAAACACACGGACTGCTCTTTTTCCCTCATTATTGTTTGGCAGATTGAAAATAATGTATTACTTTTGCGTTCTTAAAAGTGCGATTTGACTTTCGTCTTCTTCCTTCGCGCCTCGGGATAGCCTGAGTAAACTCAGCCTCTCCTCTCGGCTTGTCGTCAGTTCTCGCCAAGCCAAAGCGAGCAAGCTCCCTTTGGTCTTCTGGCTTAACGAAATCGTTGTAATATTCTTGCCGCATTCGTGACTATTCCCCTTACCCCGAATGATTGCAGACATACTGTATTCATGCTTTGTGCCAGCATCGCCCCTATGCCGCTCCATGCATCATTATAACCACTGCGTTCCCCTACGTCAGCGAGCAGAGCCACTGTTCATTCATGAGCTGTCGGCTTTAGCCGGAAGGTGACGACGAGCGCGGCAAATTTATTTATCACTTCACAGAATAATACCAGAACCTATCATGAGATCAAAGATAGACTGCTTTTTAGTTTCCACCCTACCCGACGTCGCAGCACAGAACAGCTTGCAACTCCGCGACGACAAGGTTGTCAACTCCATTATAACCCTCGACGTTCCCGAGATTCGCTCGACAGCCACAGTCAAGGCAATCGCTGCTGACGCAAAGGCGCGATACACCATGCTTGTGACAAAGCCGACACCTTTTATCATGGGACAGTATGCGGCAGAACGTATGCTTAGGGCTGCCATTTATACCGGGGCAGCAATGGTATATAGCGATTATCACACCGTCAGCAATGGCAAACGTGAGCACCATCCCGTCATAGACTATCAGGAGGGCGCACTGAGAGACGATTTCGACTTCGGCTCCGTTATACTCATGCGCACAGACCTCATCAAGGAGTATGCGTCGAGTCAGACAGCCGATTATAAGTATGCCGGCCTATACGCCCTCAGGCTGTGGCTGTCTACAAAAGGCGACATATTCCATCTCAACGAGACACTGTATACCGAGGAGGAACTTGACACACGCGACAGCGGCGAGCGGCAGTTCGACTATGTCAACCCACGCAACCGCGAGGTACAGGTGGAGATGGAGCGTGCCGCGACAGCGCATCTCGCATCCATTGGAGCTCTGGTAGATGCCAACGACTATATATCGCCTGATTTCCATGAGCAGGAGTTCTCCATCGAGGCTTCTGTTGTCATACCTGTCTACAACCGTGAGAAGACTATCCGCGACGCTGTCATCTCCGCGTTGACACAGAAGACAACATTCGAGTTCAATGTCATCGTTGTCGACAACCACTCCACTGACTCGACAACAGCCATTCTCAACGAGTACAAGGATAATCCGCGCCTTATCCATATCATTCCCGAGCGTGACGACCTTGGCATTGGCGGATGCTGGAATGTCGCCATCGACTCTATCCATTGCGGACGCTTCGCCGTACAGCTCGACTCTGACGACCTCTACTCGACTGACAGGACCCTGCAGCAGATTGTCGACGCTTTCTATAAGCAGAAAGCCGCTATGATTGTAGGCTCTTACCGCATCTGCGACTTCAATCTCAAGACGTTGCCACCCGGGCTTATAGACCACCGCGAGTGGACACCCGAGAACGGCATGAACAATGCCTTGCGCATTAATGGCCTCGGTGCGCCTCGCGCCTTCTTCACCCCTATCCTCCGCCAGCTCCGTTTCCCCAACACAAGCTACGGAGAGGACTATGCCCTCGGGCTTGCCTTCTCACGCCGTTACCGCATCGGCCGCATATACGATGAGCTGTATCTTTGCCGCCGATGGGGTGGCAACAGCGATGCCGCTCTCTCCATTGCGCGTCAGAATGCCAACAACTTGTATAAGGACCGGCTCCGCACCATGGAGCTGCGTGCGCGTCGCCGCACTAACGAGATGCGCTCACAGCCGGCACAGGGCGTGGAGATAGATATGGACTCCTCGCTCGCACGCTTCTTCAACAGGCAGCTCGAGGTCTGGGACGATGCACGCAGGCGCTACAATGCGCTGAAGAATGTGGTCACACGTGAACTTCACGACGATGCCACCGGACTGACAATCAAGGCGCAGTATAACCCTGCAAGAATCGTGTCCACTGGAGCGCGCATTGACAAGGCGGCTATAAGAAACCGTCCCTGTTTCCTCTGTAAGGAGAACAGGCCTGACGTGCAGATGGTAAGGCCGATGACAGGAGAGCAGAAGCATTCCCGCCTCGACCTTCTTGTCAACCCCTTCCCTATCCTGCCTACTCATTTCACTCTACCCGCCCATATCCACAAGCCGCAGCTTATAGCCGATGTTTACCCTGAGATATACCGTATCGTCGATGCCTACCCTACCCTGACGGTCTTCTATAACGGGCCTGAATGTGGAGCATCATGCCCTGACCATCTGCATCTCCAGGCATGCACAACGGGTCTGCTGCCAATACAGACACAATGGGCACGTCTGTCCCGCTCCCTGAAACAGCTGTATACCGATACCGACGGGGCGTCACTGTCGCTTGTGCAGGACTATGTCTGTCCCGCTCTCGCCATACGCTGTGCGAGCGAGAAGTCTTTCCGCCATCTCTTCAAGATACTATACCATGCGCTCCCAGCCCATGAGCCAGAGCCTATGATGAACATTGTAGCATGGCGTGTTGAGCAGGAGGCAGTCTGCGTGGTATTCCCACGCCGCCGCCACCGTCCGGCATGTTATGAGACCGGTCCCATGGTCTCTCCTGGTGCTCTCGACATGGCTGGTCTCCTCATAACCCCACGCAAGGAGGATTATGACAGTATGACATCAGCCACAGCAGGCTGCATACTTCGTGAAGTGGCTTTGGACAACGATGCCATGGCGACTGTCATTGATAACATCAAAGAGAAGAAACGCTCTGGAGATTTTGAGTTATACATGCAGAAGGTGCCTCACGTGACTGTCGGCATCATCTCTGGCGAGGAGATAAGTTTCTCGCTGAATGCTCCTTACATGGCTAAGGGCGAGACAATAGAGGGGCAGCAGAAGGTTGTCTACTCTGAGGGAAGCATCCTCTGGAATGGCAACAAATACCGTGAGCTCGTCTTCACTCCATCCCAGCAGCACCATGGCGACGAGCCCTCGTTCACTATCCATGATGTAATGATAGGCATAGACTTCCATTGGCAGCGGCGTGAGGCTCAGACATTCACAGGAATCCTGCGCATGGTGGTCCACGAGGACAAGGTGTGCGCCATCAATGAGCTCTCCGTTGAGGACTATCTCTCCAGCGTCATATCGTCCGAGATGTCAGCGTCGTCATCTGTCGAGCTCCTCAAGGCACATGCCGTCATATCACGCTCCTGGCTCCTGGCACAGATGAGACGCCGCCATGATGAGCAGGCTGCGGGCAGCGGCTTCTTCTCGTTCGTGAAGAAAGACAACGAGCTGATAAGGTGGTACGACCGTGAGGACCACACCATCTTCGATGTCTGCGCCGACGACCATTGCCAGCGTTATCAGGGCATAACACGCGAGACTCTGCCACGTGTCCGTGAGGCCGTGAGGCAGACAAAGGGTGAGATTCTTGTCTCTGGCGATGAGATATGCGATGCAAGATTCTCCAAGTGTTGTGGCGGCGTGACAGAAGAGTACCGCTACTGCTGGGAGAATATCAACAAGCCTTACCTCGTCTCTGTCCCATGCCCTTACTGCAACACTACCGACCAGAAGGTTCTCAGTCAGGTGCTCAACAATTATGACCAGGAGACACACGACTTCTACCGCTGGACAGTAGAGATAACGAAGGAGAAAGTAAGGAAACTGCTTAACGACAAGCTTAACCTCGATCTTGGCAGCATAGTGACAATGGAGGCCATGGAGCGTGGCAAGAGCGGACGCATCTCTCGCCTGAAGATAATCGGGACAGAACGCTCGTTCACTATAGGCAAAGAGCTTGAGATACGCCGTGCCTTGTCTGATTCCCATCTATACAGCTCGGCTTTCGATATAGAGGATAAAGGCGACCGTTTCATCCTACACGGCAAAGGATGGGGGCATGGTGTCGGACTATGCCAGATAGGTGCTGCAGTGATGGGTGAGAAGGGATTCAGATACGACGAGATTCTCCTCCACTACTATAAGGATGCTGAGATAAAGAAGATTTACAGATAACCATAATATGCGCGGGTTTCCACACAGGAGGAGATACTCTCCGGGGGTGGGAGCCCGCGCATATTCGTTATTGCTGAATCTCGCACACGGGGAGATATTATGCATTCCACTTTTCATTACTCCGTCCTCTTCTTATCATAACAACTAAAAACACAGACATCATGGCAGAGCATAACGACATAGGACGATGGGGCGAGGATATCGCCGCCAGATATATGGCGGGCAAGGGATGGTATATCCGCCACCGCGACTGGCGATGGGAGCATAAGGATATAGACCTTGTCTGTATCGACGAGGACGACACGACGCTTCTCTTCGTTGAGGTGAAGACACGCACGACGCTTTTAAGGGGCAACCCCATCGACGCTGTCGATTCTAAGAAGCGGCGTAACATCGTAGAAGCGGCATCTGCCTACCGCAGACTATATAAAAAGGAGAACCGCCATGTGCGGTACGATATCATATCCATCATCGGCTCTCCTGATACGAATTGGAAGATAGAGCATATCGAGAACGCTTTTACGGCGTTCGATGTCTTCGAGGATAATGTCTCAGCGTTACACAAAGCAGGAGTCGGACTGTCTTTTTAGTCTCCTTGATTTATACTGCTACAACAGTTGCGCCCCTTCAGGGCTGTGGACAATAAATCAATCATTTCTCACCCTAAGTTTTACCGGACAGTAATATCCATAATTACTGTTTCTCACTTTATTATTATTTAACATTTTATTTTCCCATTAAGTATTGCTGACACATAATTTTTGTATAAATTTGCATTCGGAACTAATAATAACCATATAATAAATAATATCATTGGAAATGGAAAACAAACGCACCTGCTTATACGACAAGCACGTTGCCTTAGGAGCTCTCATCAGCCCCTTCGGCGGTTTTGATATGCCTATACAGTATTCTGGTATTGTCGACGAGCATCAGGCTGTCCGCAACGCCTGTGGTGTTTTCGATGTCAGCCACATGGGCGAGGTGACTGTGAAAGGTCCTGACGCTGAGCGTTACGTCAATCACATCTTCACCAACGACGTTAAGGATATGGCCATAGGGAAGATTCTCTACGGCATGATGCTCTACGCTGATGGCGGAACAGTCGATGACCTCCTCGTCTACAAGATGGGTGACAACGACTTCTTCATCGTCATCAACGCTGCCAATATCGACAAGGACTGGGCATGGATGACAGAGAACGCCAAGGGCTTCGATATCGACATGAGGAATGTCTCTGACTATTACGGACAGCTCGCTGTACAGGGACCTCAGGCCGAGGCTGTCGTGGAGAAGGTGCTCGGGTACGAGTGTGCTGACCTCACATTCTATACCGTGAAGACTATCGGCGACATCATCGTCAGCCGCACAGGATATACTGGCGAGGACGGCTTTGAGATTTACGGCTCTCACGAGCAGATACGCGAGGCATGGGACAAGCTCATGGCGAGTGGAGAGTGCAAGCCTTGCGGACTCGGATGCCGTGACACACTGCGCTTTGAGGTGGGGCTTCCGCTCTATGGCGACGAGCTGTCGGCTGATATCTCGCCTATAATGGCCGGACTGGGATTCTTCTGCAAGCTCGACAAGGAGGAGTTTATCGGTCGTGACGTGCTCATAAAGCAGAAGGCTGAGGGTGTCGCACGCAAGCTTGTCGGCATCGAGCTGAGCGACAAGGCCATACCACGTCATGGCTACGCTGTGGTGAAGGACGGCGAGAGAGTCGGAGAGGTTACAACAGGCTATCATACCATATCGACAGACAAGAGCGTCTGCATGGCTCTCGTCGACTCACAATATGCGAAGCTCGGCACAGAGCTTGAGATTAAGATTCGCAAGAAGACATTCCCGGGTGTCGTTGTGAAGAAGAAGTTCTACGAGAAGCATTACAAGAAATAACCCTCCCCCCTCACACAGCCATTCCTGTCTGACGGGGTCGCCACCGGCTGACATACCTATCATGCAGGCTGTGGCATCAGCATTATGGTGGGGTCTACAGATTATCCCCCTGCGCCCAGTGGGTCCAGAGGATTAGTCTCCCACCATAATAAACGTTTTATTATGGGTTGACGTTTTTGTCACCTTTCCGTTTCTCTCTGGCGCATACTGCCAGTTCTCTCAGTCACGATGCCCGCATCGCTTCTACTGGAACTGTCCCCCTGCTCTCAGAGACAAATCTGAAATCTGACAAAGCTGATTAACAGAACCCACCATATACGAAACTAAAACAATAATTTAATACTATTATCTTATGGCAAAAGTAATTGATGGACTCTACTATTCTGAGAGTCATGAGTTTGTTAAAGTTGAAGGTGAGTATGGATACGTAGGCATCACTGACTATGCCCAGCATGCTCTCGGCAATATCGTTTATGTTGACATGCCTGAGGTCGACGACGACGTTGAGGCAGGCGAGGAGTTTGGAGCTGTGGAGAGTGTCAAGGCTGCCAGCGACCTCAACTCTCCTGTCAGCGGGACCGTTGTCGAGGTGAACGACGCCCTTGAGGACTCTCCCGAGATTATCAACGCCGACGCTTTCGGCAACTGGATTATCAAGGTGAAGCTGTCCGACCCCTCTGAGCTTGACAACCTCATGGACGCCAAGGCATACGAGGAGTTCTGCAAATAACAAACCATCTGGACATGTGTGGCAGGATTTATCCTGACAGTAACAGGCATGCCGTGGGAGCGGATGATAACGGCATACCATACCGTCCGCCCCATGGCATGCCTTTTTTTCTGCCTTATCTCACCATGATGCGCCCTTCGCCTTCATCCCCGATATGGCTCTAAGGATGAGTCCCCCATACACCGACACATATTCTCCTTAACTTCCAGACTGTAAGGATATTCCTTAAGATGGTTTGAGATTATGCTGAGGATATCATAAGTTAACTTAGCCTCAAACCTTTCTTCTGGAGACCGATTTCTAATATCAACATAAATTATGACATACAAGTATTTCCCTCATACCCAAGAGGACATCGACGCCATGCTCGCCGCATGCCATCTCCCCTCACTCGATGCTCTGTCTGCCGATGTGCCTGACAGCATACGCTTCAAGGGCGAGTATGACATCCCTGAGGCAAAGAGCGAGATTGAGGTGCGCCGCTTCTTCGAGGCTCTCGCTGCGAAGAACACACCACTGAAATGTTTCGCCGGAGCCGGTGTCTATGACCATTACTGCCCTTCTGTGGCACAGAATATCATTGAGCGCTCTGAGTTCCTGACAAGCTATACCCCATACCAGGCTGAGATATCACAGGGCACACTCCACTATATCTTCGAGTACCAGTCGATGATGACCGAGCTGACAGGCATGGATATCTCCAACGCCTCGATGTACGACGGTACGACAGCGACGGCCGAGGCTATGCTCCTCGCCTATAATGCTGCCAAGAAAGCTGACACTGTCCTCGTCTCTGAGACTGTCGACCCTAAGACTCTTGCTGTCGTCAACACCTACGCCAAGTATCATGGTGTGAACATCGAGACGATTCCCGCTGCCGATGGCACGACTGATTTCGACGCCATGCGCAGGCGCCTCGCCCAGGGTGGCGTGGCTGGTGTCATCGTCCAGCAGCCTAACTTCTACGGCATCATAGAGGATTTCACTGGTGTTGCCGACGCTGTCCATGCTTCTCGCGGACTATTCGTCATCAACAGCATCGCTGCCGACCTTGCCCTCCTCCGCACACCAGGCGAGTGGGGTGCCGATATCGCTGTCGGCGACGGACAGAGCCTCGGGCTCCCGATGGCCTTCGGTGGTCCTTATGTCGGTTATATGTGCTGCACAGAGAAACTCATGCGAAAGATTCCTGGTCGCATCGTAGGCAAGACCGTCGACACCAACGGACAGCGTGCCTTCGTCCTCACACTGCAGGCACGTGAGCAGCATATCCGTCGTCAGAAGGCTACATCCAACATCTGCTCTAACGAGAGTCTCATGGCGCTCTATGTTACAATATACATGGCGCTCATGGGCAAAGAGGGCATTAAGGAGGCCGCCACCATGTCTTACGGTGCCGCTCATTACCTCCATGACAAGCTCATAGCCACCGGCCTGTTCTCCGATGTCTACGACAAGCCTTTCTTCAACGAGTTCCTCGTCCGCTACAACGGCGATGCCGACGCTCTCCAGAGCCGTTGCGCCAAGGCTGGATTCCTTGCCGGAGTGAAGACAGGGGACGACACTATTCTCTTCGCCGCTACCGAGAAGAACAGCCGCGAGGATATCGACAACATGGTTAAAATCATAGAGGAGGGACATCAGTATGAATAACAGACTATATGGCAATCTGATTTTCGAGCTCTCAAAGCCAGGCCGCAAGGGCTATTCCCTGCCAGCCAATGAGTTCGCCGACTTCTCGCCGGCATCACTTCCTGCCACTCTGCGCCGTGAGCGCGACGCCGAGCTGCCTGAGTGTGACGAGCTGACGGTAGTCAGACATTATACCAACCACAGTAACAACAACTTCGGCGTGAACAACGGTTTCTACCCTCTCGGTAGCTGTACTATGAAGTACAACCCCATCATCAACGAG
>SAMEA3663039__coassemble_723_pt1 | contig 8744 bp, 7 predicted proteins | sample SAMEA3663039__metabat2_low_PE_030 | metagenome-assembled genome bin SAMEA3663039 (sample SAMEA3663039) | pig gut metagenome | biome: pig gut; feature: pig-associated habitat; material: faeces | place: France | collected 2012 | reverse complement strand
CGTCTGGCGCACATCAAATGCTGTCTCCTTCTCTCTCAGCAGAGTCTTCCCTCCTGAGGTGAATGTGACGAGGGCGGTGCGTTTGTCCAAAGTGACTGTCAGCTCCGTTGTCCTCATGACAGCCTTCTGCTGTGTCTCTGTCAGTCCGACAGAGAGCCCTTCCTGTGGTTTCATCGTCACGACCTCGCTTTCTGTCTCTTTCCGCATGACACCGTCTGGAGTCTTCGTTATCCTCACTATCTGTGGGGTATAGAATTCCAGACGGACATGTGACATGCCAGCCTTGAACTCAAACACGTTTCCCGCTACAACTGGTAGCGCAGACGCTACTATCCATAATGATAGTATTGCACATAATTTTCTCATTGTTAGGTTAGTATGATAAATTGATAAATATAAATATAATTCTATTTCTCTCCATCCACATTATCAGGCCATAGGGTCAGACTCCGGAATAGCATGTCATTATCCCCATGTGGCTACGCAGTGGGTGTAAGCGCCCAGATTCAACTTTCAGCCTCATAATATCTCCAAGGCTATCGCTGCACACGCCTCAGCATCAGCCAGTGCATGGTGGTGACACTGCAGGTCATATCCACATCTGGCAGCTGAGGCGTCAAGTGTGTTTGACTGTCCCGGCCATTTTCGGCGTGATGCTATACATGTGCAGTGGAACTCATAGTCTGGATAGTCCATCTGATAGACGCGGAACGCTGCTTTCAGACAGCTCTCGTCGAAAGCTTTGTTATGTGCCACTAATGGCAGGCCCTCTATCAATGGCTCTATCTGTCGCCACACATGGGGGAAGACAGGGGCTGTGTCTGTGTCGGCAGCATGGAGGCCATGCACCCTTGTATTCCAGTAGTTATAATATTCAGGCTCAGGCTTGACGAGCGAGTAGAACTTGTCTGCCACCACTCCGTCACGCACGACAACCACTCCGACTGAGCATATTGAGGAGCGCTCCGTGTTGGCTGTCTCGAAGTCTATCGCCGCGAAATCTCGCATATCATGTCGATGTTATATATCATTAAAGGATTGGACGGTGAGACACTGTCACATCATGGCCGCCTTCATATTCACTGCGAGCTGCTGTGTCGAGCTTGCCCCTACTATGACCGATGTCACACACTTCTGCCCGAGCACCCATCTCAGTGCTTTCTCTGCCAGCTTCATCCCCTCGCTGGCTGCCTCGTCGTTCCATGCCCTTAACTGTGCGAGGAGCTCGGGCGTGAGGGTCTCGCTCTTCAGGAACCGTTCCTGTGCCATGCGGCTGTCACATGGTATGCTGTCAAGGTAGCGGTCGGTCAGCAGGCCCTGGGCTAATGGGGAGAACGAGACGAACCCGACGCCATGCTGCTCGCAGACATCAAGGATGCCGTCGTCGATGGGTTTCGTGTCGAGCATGTTGATACGGTCCTGCACTACGAGGAGCGGGGCGTCATGCCTCGCGAGATAGCCGACAGCATACTCGAGCGCCTCTTTTGGCCATCTCGATATGCCGAGATAGAGGGCTTTGCCGCAGCGCACGATATCTACCATGGCCTGCAGAGTCTCGTCGAGTGGAGTCAGAGGGTCATAGCGATGGCTGTAGAAGAGATCAACATAATCGAGTTTCATGCGACAGAGACTCTGGTCGAGACTGGCGATGAGGTATTTGCGTGAGCCCCAGTTACCGTATGGACCCGGCCACATGTCGTATCCCGCCTTTGTGCTTATGAACAGCTCGTCGCGGTATGGCCTGAGGTCGTCGTCCATGAGGCGGCCAAGTGTCTCCTCCGCACTGCCATACGGGGGGCCATAGTTATTGGCGAGGTCAAGATGTGTTATGCCATGGTCAAAGGCGTATCTCACTATCTCGCGGCTGTGCTCGTAGGCTGCTGTAGCCCCGAAGTTATGCCACAAGCCGAGGCTCACGGCTGGCAACAACACTCCACTCTTTCCACAACGGCGATATGCCATGCCACTCTCGTAGCGGTTCTTGTCTGCTGAGTATGTCATTATGGTTACTGGTTTTTCTGTTCTTATGAAGGAGGAAGGGGCTATGATTTTCTCCTGTCTGCAAAGTTAATAAAAATAAGCTTGTCTGGCAAAAATTAGTCGATGTTTTTCGCAGCTGTTACAGAAGTCTGGGTAGAATGGATGGGGCGAGGAGCAGAGGAATTTTGGCAGGGACAGTATCATACTCATATCAATGCCCCTCTGTATGACACTTTGCCGATACTAAAGGGACAGGGAAAGAATCGCACAGAAGCCAACTATCGGGATAAAAAGCGAGGAATCCGCAATTCTCGCCCGAATCATATACTCACTTGACAACCAATTGGTTACATTAGTTATTATTCGTCAGATGGCAGCAGACATAAAAACTCAGGCGAAAATCGTGGGCGAAAGGTAGTGAATGAGCGTTCATTTTGTAAAGAACCTCTTCCACCCAATAGATGATACACATGCTGGTCAAACTAAAAATCCCCCACCCTTCAAATGAGAAAGATGGGGGAATAGCTGAAGATACAAGTCTTCGGGGAGACTTCAATATCTTTAGTAAGGGTATTTGGGTGGATATCACATAGGCTGGGCACGAACTCTTGACAATGTCTCTGGTGTCATCTGCAGATATGAGGCGATATATACAAGAGGAGCTCTCAGGGCTACCTGTGGCATCAGTTTGCAGAAACGGACATAGCGGTCGTGGGCTGTCTCGAACCTTACGAGGTCGGCATGAACCTGAGAGAGGATAAGCGACTCCTCAAGTATTTTTCTGTAAAGAATCTGAATGTTATTATTGTGGAGGGCTACCTGCTCAAGCACTTTCTTCGGCATGGCGAAAATATAAGTGTTCTCAAGCGCTACGACCTCTTGCTGTGTTGGTATCTCCTCAAACAGGCTTTGTATGCTCATGCATATGGAACCGTCAACGCCAAGATGCTCTGTCACTTCCTTGCTGTTCTTGACATAATACTGTCTGACAAGTCCAGTATGGATGTAATAGATATTCTTGCACACCTCGCCTGCAGAAAGAATCTTCTTTCCTTTGGCGAATGTCATCGGGATAAGTATATTCTCGAGGGCATCGAGCTCATCGTGAGTCATAGTGCTGTACTTTCGTGCGAGCTCACGTGCCACATCGCGTGTGGATATAGTCTGTTGTTTCATAGGTACTGAAAGGGTTTTATTCTATTTGTTGTACCCCAGCCTTCAGGGGTTTATTGTTCAGAATGCATGTCAATCAAGCTTAAGGACAGCGAGGAATGCCTTCTGTGGCACCTCTACATTACCTATCTGCTTCATACGCTTCTTGCCACGTTTCTGTTTCTCGAGAAGCTTACGCTTACGGCTAACATCGCCTCCATAGCACTTCGCCGTAACATCCTTACGCACACACTTGATTGTCTCTCTCGCTACTATCTTGGCACCGATAGCAGCCTGGATGGCTATATCAAACTGCTGTCGTGGTATCAGCTCCTTCAGCTTCTCACACATTCTGCGGCCAAGCGCGACAGCGTTGTCGACATGCGTAAGGGCTGACAGAGCATCGACACTCTCTCCATTGAGGAGTATGTCGAGCTTTGCGAGCTTTGACGGACGGAAACCATCAATATGATAGTCAAACGAGGCATATCCTTTGGAGATGGACTTTAGCTTGTCATAGAAGTCAATCACAATCTCTCCTAATGGCAGGTAGAAATGTATCTCGACACGGTTGCCTGAGATATATTCCTGCTTTATGAGCTCTCCTCGCTTGTCGAGGCATAATGTCATTATAGGGCCTATGTATGCTGTGTCGGTTATTATTGTCGCATAGATATATGGCTCCTCTATATGGTCGATGGACATTGGGTCGGGCAGTCCGGAAGGGTTATGCACCTCTTTTGCCTCTCCATGCTTGTCGTATACCATGTATGAGACATTGGGGACTGTCGTTATGACATCCATATTGAACTCTCTGTCAAGACGCTCCTGAACTATCTCCATGTGTAGGAGGCCAAGGAAACCACAACGGAATCCGAAGCCTAATGCCACAGACGACTCTGGCTGGAATGTCAGGGAAGCGTCATTAAGCTGCAACTTCTCCAATGAGGCACGGAGATTCTCATAATCTGCAGGGTCTATGGGGTATACTCCGGCAAAGACCATCGACTTCACCTCCTGGAATCCTGATATTGCTTTAGTACATGGGACTGCGACATGTGTAATGGTATCGCCCACCTGGACCTCCCTCGCATTCTTTATCCCGCTTATTATATATCCGACCTCACCGGTAGACAGCTGCTGTCGTGGCACCATATCCATCTTGAGCACTCCAACCTCATCTGCGATATATTCCATTCCTGTATTGAAGAACTTCACCTTGTCGCCTTTACGTATGATACCGTTCTCTATCTTGAAATATGCTATTATGCCACGGAATGAATTGAATACCGAGTCAAATATGAGTGCTTGCAAAGGAGCTTCCTTGTCTCCAGTAGGTGAGGGTATGCGCTCTACCACAGCATCAAGGATGGATGGGACTCCCTCGCCTGTACGGCCTGAGGCTCTGAGTATTTCCTCCCGTTTGCAGCCTAGCAGCTCAATTATCTCATCCTCAACCTCGTCGGGCATTGCCGAGGGCATGTCTATCTTGTTTATGACAGGTATTATCTCAAGGTCATGGTCTATAGCCATATAGAGGTTTGAGATTGTCTGGGCTTGAACGCCCTGTGTGGCGTCGACAACAAGGAGGGCTCCCTCACATGCTGCTATTGAGCGGCTCACCTCATAAGAGAAGTCGACATGCCCCGGGGTATCGATAAGGTTAAGTATGTATTTCTCTCCTTGGTATTCATATTCCATCTGTATGGCATGGCTCTTGATGGTGATGCCACGCTCCTTCTCCAGTTCCATATCATCCAGCATCTGCCCTTCTGTGACCTGTATGGTGTTTGTGTATTCAAGCAGGCGGTCTGCCAATGTGCTTTTTCCGTGGTCGATATGGGCGATAATGCAAAAGTTTCTTATATGTCTCATTGTCTTCTGGATGTCTTTTTCTGGATATTTAATATTAATTTAGCATCTCCTTTTCTGGTCTTCTTCTTTTCAACTCTGTCATGCTCAAGATTGATTATTTATTCCTTACTTGAGGGTTGATGAAAGCCATGGCTTGCTTGCCGGCTCTTGACTTGGCGAAGAATGCTGCTTGTATGCGGACCTGAGGTGCGAATGAAGACGAATCAAGCCATTTTCTCTTGAGCAACAGGAGAAAACCAAGGGTCATCCCCGCCCTCTCTATATCTTTACGAAAATATCTACTGACAGAAAAAGCTAATTCGTCGCTATTTTATTTCACAATTTATATGCAAATATACGAAAATAATCCAAGATTCCGACTCGCGTTTAATATTTTTTTGCAAAAAAGTTGTGTATCTTGCACAAAATATGTACCTTTGTGCCGAGAAATATGATTGCCACCTATATTTATTGACATTTATCAATCACGTGTTGCAATATCATAAAATTTCTATATACCCCAAAGAAAAGAATTAAATCGTGGGATGGGTGCTTGGTAACCCCATCTAAATAAAAACAAGAAAAATGAAAAAAGAAAAGACACAAGTGAGCCTGCTGTTCATGTTTCTCAGCACGCTCTTCACGGTTTGCCTCATCGCGGCAAACATTTTTGAGACAAAACAAATCTCATTCTTCAATCACAGCCAGACTGGCGGACTTATTATCTTCCCTATCAGCTACATCATAAACGACTGTGTCTGTGAGGTATGGGGATACCGCAAGGCGAAGCTCCTTATCTGGCAAGGCTTTTTCCTGAATTTCTTTTTTGTAGCTGCTGGCGCACTGTGCGACTGGCTTCCTGGAGCTGAATACTGGAGAGGAGACGAGGGATTCCACGCCATCTTCGGGCTTGCACCACGCATAGCAGCAGCATCGTTCATAGCGTTCATAGCAGGCTCTTTCGTCAACGCATTCGTCATGTCGAGGATGAAAATCATCAATAAGGGAAAGCATTTCTCATGGCGAGCCATCCTGAGCACATTATTCGGAGAGAGTGTTGACAGCATAATCTTCTTCCCTCTCGCTTTGGCAGGAGTGGTACCTACCGACGAGTTGCCATATCTCATGCTATGGCAAGTAGTGCTGAAAACGGCATATGAGGTGATAGCCCTGCCTGTAACGATGAATGTTGTGAGACTTGTGAAAAAGCACGAGGGGGAAGATGTGTACGATAATGGTATAAGCTATAATATATTCTAAACAACAATATGGATAGAGAATCTGAGGGACTGAAAGCATTGGGCAAATCGACTGTATATAGAAGCGACTATGCCCCAGAGGTGCTCGAGACATTCGAGAACAAGCATAAGGAGAACGATTACTGGGTTGAGTTTCTCTGCCCTGAATTCACATCGTTGTGTCCTATAACAGGACAGCCTGACTTTGCAGAGATAAAGATAAGATATATACCTGGCGAGCGCATGGTTGAGTCGAAATCACTGAAGCTCTACCTGTTCTCATTCCGCAACCACGGTGATTTCCATGAGGATTGCGTCAACGTCATCATGAAAGACCTCATACGTCTCATGGAACCAAAATATATAGAGGTGATAGGCCTCTTCACACCCCGTGGTGGCATAAGCATTCATCCTTATGCGAATTATGGTAGACCAGGCTCACACTACGAGACACTCGCAACATACAGGCTGGACAATTATCTTATGGGCAAACATACAAAAGAGTAATCAGCCCATACCTATACCTGTGTGTTTATGATGATGTTAGCAATGGGCTAACATACAAATGAGTAATAAGCAACTATCCCACCACAGAACTGAAGACGCATTTCTTATCTATCATTCTGATACCATAAGAAATGCGTCACTTTTTTTATTTCGTTTTCTTTCGTCACGACTCAGGATAATTGACTAATACAGTTTCTCCGGTAATTCCCGTGCTCTACGCCTCGCCTACCAAAAGCCTTTTACATAAAGTTAGGTTTCTATCAACATCACCCATCCCATGACTTGTTATACATTATTGACTACATAAACTGTATGGCAGAAGTATGGGAAATACAACAAAAGTTTAACTGCGAAGATATTACTAAAAAAGACATTGGTGCCCGTGGAGGAATTTCTCTACGGACACCAATAATAGCGCAGGGGTGGATGTCAAAAATAATGTTATTATAAGGTAGGTGTGTATGCTGCCAAGGCATATCGTCCTACGATATCAATAATCGCTCGATGTGTCATACCCGAGGCTTTCCATCTCGAGTGTCGCCCATATGAATGGGCCTATGCCTTTCGCGTCGTTATCGCGTATAGGCTCAGACATGTAATACTTGAATGTACCGTCACGGTGTGGTGACTTCTCTGGGCCAAGTCCGCTGACAGAGCAGCAGCGAGTGAGGGAGATGGTAAGGTCAGGATTGATGCGTATGAAATTACGGATAATGCCTTTGTACGCCTTTATTCCAGCCTCGCGGAATGAGGAATCAAGATATCCCAGACGCGCGCCCTTGAGCATGGCATAGGCAAACATGCATGAGGCTGTCGCCTCAAGATAATTCTCAGGAGAGTCGACATCCATGACATCGTACCACAGGCCTGTCTCCTTGTCCTGATACTGCTTGCAGGAGGTCATAGTGCGACGGAGCATGTCGATAATCTTCTCACGCCCGTCATAATCAGCGGGCAGATGGTCAAGAATCTCGACCTGTGCCATGGCGAACCATCCGAGGGCACGTGCCCAGGTGTGCTTTGAACGACCTGTCTCCTTGTCTGCCCAGAACATGCCGTGCTTGGAGTCCCATGCGTGTTTCCAGAGATTTGTAGCCTCGTCGTATGTGCGGGCGTCTGTCATCGTTATCTGATGGAGGATATCATCGTAGTAGGCCTTGAGCTCTTTCTTCTGCTGCTGTTTAGTCAAGCGGGCGTTCTTCCGTGGCATGCCTTTAGAAGCTACCGTCATACCCTGTGCTACCATCTCTGGCGCGGCTATGGTCTTATAAGGCAGACCCATATAGATTCCGTCGAGCCATACCTGATCGTGGTAGATCTTCTTGTGCCAGTAGACGCCCTCGTCTGTGCGTGGCTGGTTGATAAGCTGGCGGAAGAATGTCCTCAGGGCGATGTCATTTCCCTTGCGAGGGGCTATCTTGTTCATGCGGTAGATGAAGCGCGCCGTGCGGACATTGTCGAGATTGAAATCCTCGTACTTGAAGCCCGTTGTGGTTCCGTCATCAGCAATCATCTGCTCGGGATATCTCTTCACATAGTCGAGGATGTCGTCACCTCCATGTGCAAGATATGTGTCGAGCATTCCCTCAAGCTCTATGCCCATGACATACGACCATTTGCCCTTGGGATGTTTCTTGGAGTCGGTGAAGTCGAGGTATATGGGGTTGGGGACCCTCTTCATCTCGGAGCGTGTCAGCCACTCGGCGTAGCTCTTGTAAGGCATATCGGCAAGCACGAGCGAGCCATTGACGCTAACATTGTCAAGATGAATATCGTGCATGCGGTTCTCCCTGACCACAGGCTTGTCTGTCACTCCTGTGAACGAGCAGTTGCGCACATGTATGTCATAGACGGCATCAGCCTCCTTCACTCCATTTATGATAATGCCATGACGGGACTTTCCACATGTGACATTCTCCATCCATACATTGTGCACATATGGTATATGGCCACGCTCTGCCGCCTCCTTGGGCTGGTAGTTGATATTTATGCGCAAGACAGCCTCACGGCATT
>SAMEA3663039__coassemble_722_pt1 | contig 8749 bp, 9 predicted proteins | sample SAMEA3663039__metabat2_low_PE_030 | metagenome-assembled genome bin SAMEA3663039 (sample SAMEA3663039) | pig gut metagenome | biome: pig gut; feature: pig-associated habitat; material: faeces | place: France | collected 2012 | reverse complement strand
GTCACGACCAAGTAATCGGGGACATGTGTGGAGGGATGCGACGGAGAGTCAAAAAGGTCAATGCGAGGGGAAGGTGTTGCTTTTCTGAGAGGCGCGTCCCCCTTCGCCTCGTTTGAACGAATGGGAGGAGAGGGAGTTGCTTTTCTGAGAGGCGCGTCCCCCTTCGCCTCGCTTGAACGAATGGGAGAAGAGGGAGTTGCTTTTCTGAAAGCTCCACTCTCCTTCGCCTCGACTAAATGAGTGTGAGGGGAAGAAGTTGCTTTCCTGAAAGCACCCCTCTCCTTCGCCTCGCTTGAATAAATGGATGGATAATCAAGAGTGGAGCGAAAATTGGGGGTATATTGTACGATTTTGCACGAGCCAGTTTCATACCTCACTGTCGGGCGGAACATATAAAACAACGATAGGAAGCGAACGCTATCGGCCAGCGTCTGCTCCCTATCTTTTTGTTGATGTGTTTAGGCTTAAGTAATTCCACACGCATGTGGAAGATTTATAATAGGTATTACAAAGATTGGTTCTCGTTGTCTGTTCCCCCACCGCAGCAGGACGCCCTTACCATGGTTATTCTCCTGATGATTATCATGCATTCAGGTGAGGCTGAAAGCGTCTGACGAGCCGGGCTGATGTGGTGGGTTGTCAAAAGAATACATGCCTTTAGAGCACCTTATCTTTTAAAAACCTGTGCAAAGATAGTTAATGTTGACGTAAATCAAAACTTTTTCTTAATATTATTTCGTTAAAAAATATTAATCACAAATAGCCCAATCATGCCAAATACAGCATAGACGATTAATAATCAGTGTAATACGTACAAAAACACAGATTATTCCTTATATGGCATTTTCACGACGATGACGCGGATTTTCTGGTCTTCAAGCCCTGTTTTCACTTTGGCGACGTGCCAGTCGTCGGGGAACATGATGATGAAACGCCCTGGCTTTGACTCTATCCTTTCGGCCTTCTCCACGTCATAACTATACCTCATGACATCGGGTTTGTACGGGACGCTGACAGTTGAGGTATTATGGTCGAGGCGCAAGAAACCCTCTGTGCCACTGACGACATACATGAAGTCGATATTCAGCTTATGACTCTCTGACTTCCGTTTCTCAATCGCCTCATTCTCGCTGTCCTCCACACTGGCCACGAGTTCTGACCCCGGTATCTTGTGCTTGCCTCCAGGTATAGCGAGCAGGTCTGTCTCTTGTAGCCATCTGAAAAGTATCACCCATGGCTCTGGATTTGCATTATATTGCAAATAGAAGTCGGTAAGATTAACCATACCGTCGGGGCTTGCCTTTGTGAATCCATTTCTCCACGCTCCGCTTCGGACCCATTTCCTGGCTTTCTTGTTGAGCTTACTGTCCTTGTATATCTTGGTATATACAGGTTTCTGGGCTTTCTCCTTATGGCTGTCTGCGGCGGAACAGAGGCTGGAGAGTGGCATCATCATCGAGATGAGCGATAGGATAAGGGTTTTCGTTCTCATATTATGTACTGTTGGGTTTCAGATATCAGTCGCGATGGAATATGTCTCTTGTATAGACTTTCTCCTTAACATCGTCGAGCAGGGGGTCATATCTGTTGGCGATGATGGCCTTTGAGCGGCGTTTGAAGTCGTCGAGGTTGTTCACGATTGTCGAGCCGAAGAATTTTGTCCCGTCTGCCAGTGTCGGCTCGTAGATGATTATCTCCGCGCCCTTCGCCTTGATGCGTTTCATCACGCCCTGTATGGCTGACTGGCGGAAATTGTCGGAGTTTGTCTTCATTGTGAGGCGGAAGACTCCCACGACAGGAGCCTCGTCACGCCCGTCTGCTGTTATGGCTCCATAGACATTGCGCTCGCTGTATCCATACCATCCGGCTTTTCTCAACACGGCGTCGGCTATATAGTCCTTTCGTGTCCTGTTTGACTCGACTATGGCTGTCATCATCTGCTGTGGCACGTCCTGGTAGTTGGCAAGGAGCTGTTTGCTGTCCTTGGGGAGACAGTAGCCTCCGTATCCGAATGATGGGTTGTTGTAGTGTGAGCCGATACGTGGGTCAAGCCCGACACCCTCTATTATGGCGGCAGCGTCGAGCCCCTTCATCTCTGCATACGTGTCGAGCTCATTGAAGTAGGAGACTCTCAGGGCGAGGTATGTATTGGCGAAGAGTTTCACAGCCTCTGCCTCTTTCATGCCCATAAAGAGCACGGGGACATCATCGCTCATGGCTCCCTCCTTCAACAGTTGGGCGAAGAGGCGCGCGTCGTCCTCTGCATGGTTGCTCATGACGCATGCTATACGCTTGTTCTCCTCTGTGAAGGCCTCACCCTTTAGGAATTTCGGGTATCCTACGATTATGCGTGATGGGTAGAGATTGTCATACAGGGCTTTGCTCTCACGCAGGAACTCGGGCGAGAACAGCAGACGGAACTTGCGGTGTGTGCATCCTGCCGTGCGCTCCTCTTGCTGGAATCGCCTCGCGTACCGGAGGTATAGCTCACGTGTGTATCCGACGGGTATTGTCGATTTTATAACCATCAACGCGTCGGGGTTCGTCTCCACCACGAGGTCTATCACCTCCTCGACATGCGATGTATCGAAGTGGTTCCGCTCCGTGTCGTAATTGGTAGGAGCGGCGATGACCACTATATCCGCCTCCCTGTATGCTGAGCGCGCATCGAGCGTGGCTCTCAGTCGCAGCTGCTTCTCGGTTAGGAACTGCTCGATATATTCGTCCTGAATTGGCGACCGGCGTGCATTAATCATGTCAACCTTCTCTTTCACGACATCGACTGCTATGACGTCATGATGCTGGGAGAGGAGTGTCGCTATAGACATGCCGACATAGCCTGTGCCAGCTACTGCAATCTTCAAGTCTTGATAGTTTCTCATCGTATGCTGTCGTTTATGTGTTCTCTGATTATATTTTTGGGATACAAACGTGCCGTGTAGCCAGCGTCTTCATCATGTTTAAGACTCTTGAACTACCCAGAACTCGTCAACCATTCGCAAGTTATCAACTTGTGAAACCTATATATACTATTGCAAAGTTATAAAAAAAAGTTAATCATGTATATCTTATCTATTCAAAAAAAAGTTAAACAACTTTTTTTGTGTACTTTTGCCTCATATAACAGGCAGGGCCACACACGCATCCTTCACCTCTCTGGGACCAAGAACATGCGGGGATAGAGCGAGACAGAGATGGTACGATTGCATGAATGGTACAATGGCATGAATGGTACGATGGGAATAGATTGCACATGTGGGAAAAGAATAGACATATGGGAATAACGCAGAATGCAGGAAGGAACAGCATGTGGGAATAACGCCGAATGCAGGAAGGAACAGCATGCCACCCTCCCCGTCGCACCCCCACACACCAACACATATCCAGGAAGAGTGCGCACGGTGTGGCTATTCCCCCCGATGGTGTACCTTCTCACCCTCACTGTCTGGTTTATAAGAAAGAAAAAAGAGAAATAATCAAGAATGAAAGAAGTACTGTTGCATTGCTGCTGCGCCCCATGCTCGTCGGCTATTATAGAATGGATGATGGCCAACGGCACGCGCCCGACGCTATATTTCTGTAATCCCAACATATATCCCGAGCAAGAGTATCTGATACGCAAGCAGGAGCTTCTGCGCTATGCCTCACAGCTCTCGCTGCGTGTCATTGACGACGAGTCGATGCCGTCGTGGACATCATGGTCAGCCTACCACGCCTCATGGCTCTCTGCTGTCCGCGGAATGGAGGATGAGCCAGAACGTGGTCCGCGCTGCCTGTTGTGCTTCAAGCTCAGGTTGCTCTCCGCGGCGCGTATGGCACAGCGTGAGGGTATCAAGGAGTTCACTACGACACTGGCCTCAAGCCGTTGGAAGAGCATCGTGCAGATAGCTGAGGCTGGAGAATGGGCGGCGCAGCAGGTCGGCGGTGGTGTCATGTTCGATGCCCGCAACTGGCGCAAGGGTGGTCTGCAGCAGAGACGCAATGAGCTGCTAAGGGAGAATGGGTTCTACAACCAGCTCTACTGCGGGTGTGAGTTCTCGCTCAGGCAGACAGAACAGCGCATGGCACAGCGGGATGCAGCGCAGGTAGTTGCCACCGACACGGAGCATACTACAACAGAGGGGACAAAGCTCGCCGCCACAGAATGCTGCCGTGAGAGCAAATAAGGCTTTATTATTCTCCCCCCAATGATTGAGAGCGGAGGGGAGAAGAATGGGAGGGGGATATGTCTTGCCATGCATGTCGTTGGTGCAGGGGGGAGAAGGATTACTCCTTGCCATGCATGGCGTTGGTGCAGGGGGGGAGATGGATTACTCCTTGCCATGCATGGCGTTGGTGCAGGGGGAGATAAATTACTCCTTGCCTCTGGTCCGTCTCCTCATCCGATAGTATGCGGTATCATCTCTTACCTTTGTTTATGATATATATGCCTGCAGCAGCGAGTGTCCCCGCCACGATATATTTCGTATAGAAAATCTCTCCGAGACAGAGGCATGATGTTATCGCCCCGACTACAGGTATGAGAGAGTTGTATATCGCCACCTTACCTACTGGATTGCATGTGAGGAGCTTGTTATATAGCGCGAAGCCTATTGTCGAAATGGCTATGAGCGAGAAGAGTATCAGCGTGCCGTGGATAGTGACATGGGGCAGTGAGCCTCCACCGAGAAGCCCCGGCACGACAAGCAGTGTCCCCCCGAGAGCGAGACTCAAGCCTGTCCCGACAAACACATCGATTCTCTTCCCCAATCCCCTTGTCATGAGTCCTGCCACTGCTCCGCACAGGGCGTTGATGATTATCATACCATCACCGAGGAATGTCAGCGAGCCACTGTCGCCTCCACCGATATTGAGCGTGAGGATTCCTGTGAAACCCACAGCGCAGCCCACGGCTTTCCTCAGCGTCATCCTATCGCTCTTGAAGAATATGCAGGCGAGGATAACCACTGAGAAGACGCTCAGCGAGTTGAGTATGGCAGCCCGGGCTCCCTGGCTGTGTGAGAGTCCGATATAGAATGCTGCATAGTGCAGTGTCGTGTTCATCAATGAGAACACGAGTATATACCACCAGCCGGATGGTGTGGCTATGCGGAAGCTGCGGCCTGTCAATCGTGCCACAGCGAGAATGATAATGCCCGATACGGCGAAGCGTATGCCAGCAAAAAGCATCTTGCTGGCAGTCATGTCAGTGGAGATGCCGAACTCCCCGAATCCCAGTTTTATCAGAGGGTATGCCCATCCCCAAAGTATGGCAGCGGTCAGTGCGAAGACCGATGCCCAGAGGGGTTGGGAGAAGACGCTCTCGCGAGTATATCTCGCTTTGTTATCCATGTTTTTTTCTTTAAGTGTGTTCTATTAGGGCCTGTTGGTCCCGATTAAGAGAGGATGAGTGTATGCCGATATGGTGGTTTGTATCATACTTTAACATCATCACGTCCGTTGTCGCTGTTCATCTTTCTCGCGAGGACAAACAGGTAGTCGCTGAGCCTGTTCACATAGGCAGTCACAGAGCTGTCTACGGTGGCTCCATCGTCAATAAGGGAATATATGTTACGTTCGAGCCTGCGGCAGACGGTGCGGCAGACATGAGCCACGGCAGCGGCACGCTCTCCTCCAGGCAGGATGAAGTGGCGTAGCTGTGGCAGAGCCTCCGAGATACGGTCTATCTCCCGCTCCAACCCGTCAGTCTGCTCGCTGAGCTGGGATATATCGGGCATATACCCGCCCTCCTTTGGCTCTGTGGCAAGATATGCGCCTACGACGAACAGTGTCCGCTGTATCTGTGTGAGGGAATCATGGTCGGCGCTGTCCTTGGCATATGTCATGAGCAGTCCCAGGAAGGAGTTCAGCTCATCTGCTGTGCCGTAGCTCTCTATGCGCTGGCAGCATTTCTTGACTCTCTGTCCGCCGACGAGCGAGGTTTCCCCCTTGTCGCCTGTCCTTGTGTATACTTTCATAGTCTGTCTGTATGTGGTGTTTCTTATTCTGTTTTTCGTTATATCACTTCCTTGCAGCCCCCACCGTTTGCCCCCTTGAGGTTCTTCACAAGAGAACTACAAGATGTAACGATTCTTGTCTTCCTTTCATGCCCCACCGTTTGGTCCCTTGAGGTTCAGTAAGAAGGGGGCATTATGGCGTTATCAACCCATCCCCACCGTATGAGCCAAGAAATAAGGGACGACAGAGATATGTCGTGGTGAATGATGCTACCATTAAGACAATATTATATCCTCCCAGGCAAGCAGCTAGTGGACAAGCATGGTAGAGCTGGGCGAGGGGGCTCACGTAAGAGGAGGATGGGGCTAATGGATAATAATGTGTGGCAAGCAGGTGTCAGATTATCATAATAAAACATTCTGCACACATACTTGCCACCGTCATCCCCACTATGGTATTATCAGGTTCAGGGCCTCGGGTATGATGTCGACAGTTATCTCTCCGCGTATTGCGCTCACGGGGCGTCCGTCGACAGAGACATCAGTGTTGGGCGCATGGATAGTCAACCGTTGTGAGCGGAATGCCTTCACGCCATGGTGCATAAGGAATCGTCTTGAGAGTGCGAGCCTTATCCCCTCGAGTATCTGCCACATGTGTGACGGGGCCACAACGGTGATGTCAAGCATCCCGTTGTAAGGCACTGCCGATGGTGTCAGCCCGTAGCCACGGGCATTGCCGACACAGAGGGTCATGACATTCTGCCTCAGCTTCTCCCCGTCGACCGTTATGTGCATATTGTGCGAGAGACGCTGTGTCAGCAGCAGTATCGACGAGGATATGTACGACAGTGTCCGCGAGCCAAGGATACGGCGTGAGGTATTCGTCAGGTTCTGCAGTGAGGCTATCAGTCCGACATTCACCGCGTCGATGAAGTATACGGTATGCTGCTCACGGTGACGGTCGGCATATCTCATGCAGCCCACATCGACCCGTCTCACCCTGCCGCGCGCTATGGCCTTGGCGGCTTTGGCTGTATCGTGTCTGTCGAGCGACCAGAACGAGGCGAAATCGTTCATTATCCCGTTGGGTATCAGACCGAGGCGTATGCGCCTGCGTATGCCGCTGTCTGTCCGCATCAGACAGTTGACGGCATCATTCATGGCGCTGTCTCCGCCACAGACGATAATGGTGTCATAGCCGTTGGCTATCATCATATTGAATAGCCTGGCGACACTTCCGCTTGTCTCGCTCTGGACGAAATCGTATTTTATGCCTGCTGTGTCGAGGGAAGCCCTGACGTGCTCCCTGCGTTTCTTCTGGCTCATAAGCCCCCAGCGGCTGGGACAGTATATTACGGCTGTTGGCATATCGTTTGAATAAAATCAGACATTTTGGCTTCGGCCTTCTTCCTTCGCGCCTCGGGATAGTCTGAGTAAACTCAGCCTCTCCTCTCAGCTTGTCGTCAGTTGGCTTCGGCCTTCTTCCTTCGCGCCTCGGGATAGTCTGAGTAAACTCAGCCTCTCCTCTCGGCTTGTCGTCAGTTGACTTAGTCTTCTTCCTCTACTATCTCCCTTATCCTCCTCACCTTCTCGTCCATAGACATCATGGCGTCTATCCAGTTTATCCTGACTCCACGCCTTTCCATGCCTCTGAACCATGTCATCTGTCGCTTCGCGAACTGGTGTATGTGTATCTCAAGCGTTCTGAGCATATCCTCGTAGCTTCTTCGCCCTATGACATATTCTGTGACATATTTATATTCCAGCCCGTAGTATATGAGGTCATCGGGGTCCACCCCGCTGTCAATTATCCGCCTTATCTCGTCGGCCATGCCCTCCTTTATGCGTGCCTCAAGGCGCGACGATATGCGGCGCCGGCGCTCGTCGCGTCCTATGTCTATCCCAATGACGACACTCTCAATGGCGGGGAACGGCCTGTCCTCTGTCTTGTGCTCCAGGTTGTAGCGTTCTATCTCTATCGCCCTTATGCAGCGCTGTGGCGAGTCGACATCGGTCTTGTTGTGCATATCAGAGTTGTTGGCAGCCTTGAGCTCCTCGAGCATCGCTGTCAGCTCTGCCATATCCTTTGTCGCCAGCTCCTGTCTGAGGGGCTCGTCCTTGGGCACTGGCGAGAGGTTATAGCCCCTGATGACAGACTCCACATAGAGCCCCGACCCTCCGCATAGTATTGGCAGCGAGCCACGGCTGCGAATCTCGTCGTATGCCTTGCGGAATGCGGTCTGATATTCGAAGATATTGAACCGTGTCCCTGGCTCGCAGATGTCTATGAGGTGGTACGGCACATGTATCATGCCCCCCGGAGTCATGACATCATAGTCGCAGAGGTCTTTCCCCGTCCCTATATCCATGCCACGGTAGACCTGCCTGGAGTCTCCCGAGAGTATCTCAGCCTTCACCCCGCTGGCCGTATAATCAGCTGCGAGGTGTGCGGCGAGGGCTGTCTTCCCAGAAGCTGTCGGTCCTATTATGGTTATCATCTTACGCTTCATACGGCAAATTTACACATAAAAAACGGTTCTGCCAAGCTTTTCTTTCCCTTTTTTCCAGTCATATGCCAGCTTTTGTGCCGGCTCTTGTGCCATATATGCCTCTTATGCCATCAGATATTATGCCATATTAATAATGTGTATCTGGTATATGGTTGTTCTCGCACAGCTGTTTTTCCGTCGTCTGTCACCATGCCTGTCTGAGCCTTTTTCTTAAATATTGCATCCATATGGAAGAACACTATCAAGAAGAGCGTGACAAACAGCATCACCCCACCTCATAGCATCCGTACTCGCCCTGTCGTC
>SAMEA3663039__coassemble_706_pt1 | contig 8841 bp, 6 predicted proteins | sample SAMEA3663039__metabat2_low_PE_030 | metagenome-assembled genome bin SAMEA3663039 (sample SAMEA3663039) | pig gut metagenome | biome: pig gut; feature: pig-associated habitat; material: faeces | place: France | collected 2012 | reverse complement strand
CGCCCCTCGCTCCGCAGCGTGTTATGTCTATCGTGTATTCCGGGACGGCCGCCCCGGTGATATTGTTGAGGATGCTGTCGCGCAGAGCCTCCCTCTGCATGCGTATTGATGTCTGCTGGCATGGTGTTGTACTGCCCCCGCAGCATGCTGTCTGGGCGTGTGCTGAGCCGATGCTGAGCACAGCGATGATAAAGGTGATAAGGGTTCGTGGTCTCATAGGTTATGGTTTAGGTTAATGGTTCTGTTGGCAGGTTGCTGGGTTATTGTAGGGCAGGTCGCTGGTTTGTTGTTGGCAGGTTGCAGGTTGCTGCTTGGCAGGTGGCTGGCAGGCTGTATGTATCTGCAAGGCAGGTATCTTGCAGGTCGCAGGTTTCTGCGTCTATCCTGTTGCTGAATAACATTATGTTCTCTCGCCATTTCTCGGACGATAATAATATTCATGCCTATTGCGAAGGTATTAACATTTTCCGGAATATCCATGATTAAGGATTCCTTTTTATGCTTTTATAACGATTTTATAGCCGATACATCATCCCCGTTCATGCCGCCATGCTTCCTGAGGGGGCATCCTGTCAGGAGGCATCATGCTCAGACCTTTATATAAACAGAAATATCGCCAGGGCAGCCTTGACAGCTGTCTGGCGATATCGGTTGTTGTTGGAAGCAGGCAGAGAGGTGGCTGTTGTGATTTCCATTCCTGCTGAGGGGAGGGCAGAGTGGTGGCTGCTTGTGATTCCTGTTCCTGCTGCGGGGAGGGCAGACGGGGTGCCTGCTTGTGATTTCCATTCCTGCTGCGAGGATGGCAGACGGGTGCCTGTCTGTGATTCCCTCTCGTCTGGAACAGTCGTGCCTGTGGGGGGAGGCATGGCTGGATTGTCTGAGAGGTTGTCGTTCATCCCGTCTGCCTGTATGAGCCTGAGGCAGCAGGCCTCTCCCACGAGCGGTTTACCTTATCGGAATCTGAATCAGCGAGACCCACTTCTCAGGGTCTTCCTGGTTCCATATGCCGTCAATGTAGCTTGTGCGTGGCTGTCCGGCTATCTCCATGCCGTTCTCGTCCATGTATCTGAAAGCCTCGGTGAATGTCTCGTAGAAACGCTCGTAAGGTCCTGTGTGCTTCACGCATAGAGCTTTCGGCACAGCCTCAAGGCGCTTGAACTGGATGATGTCTGAGTCCTTCCCCATCTCCTCGACCTGCTCACAATACTCTATGTCGATATTCTCGGGGCGGTACTCGTGGTGCTCCACTGTGAAGCAGTAGCCGGGCTGTGGGCAGACACATCCAAGGCGTGACATCTCGGGGCCTATCTTCTCGACGCACAGTGAGCCGAGGGCGGCGTAGTTCTTGATGACCTCACGGTGTGAGGCGACGATAATCTCCGGCAATGTTTGAATCTGAAATTTCTCCATGTCTGTAATCCTGTTTTGCGAGTCCATCATGTCCTGCAGCCATCTCTTGCGCTTCTCGAGCAGTGCGAGCTGCTGGCAGCAGGTGTCAATCTTCTCCCTGAGGACACGTGGCGATGGTATGAGGCATCCGTCTTCCATCATCTCGAGAATCTCGTCGAGCGAGAATCCGAGCGACTTCAGCGAGCGTATCATGCTGACGCGCTGCATCTGCCCGACATCGTAGTGTCTGTATCCAGTCCACTCGTCTACCTCGGCAGGCTTTATGAGCCCCATCTTCTCGTAGTGTCTCAGTGTCTTCACTGTCACCTGGCAGAGCCTTGAGAACTCTTTAATCATTAATCTGTTCTTTCTTGTCATCGTACGATAGTGATTTGAATTCGACTGCAAAGTTAAGCCATGACCTTAGGGACGAGTCAAGAGACGGACATGGATTTAACATGGATTTAACATTTTGGAGTGAGAAAACGCCGCCGGCAGTTCATGATGGGAATATCCCGGAGATTATTCAGCCGTGGGCGTCAGCATCAGCTTGATTCCCAGAAAAGGCCGATGAATAATGATGTGGGAATCGGCGGAGAGTGCTATTCTCGGGCATGACCCTCTCGCCCATTGACTTAATGAGAAAGTATGTCCCCGCCACTCTCCTGCCTGAGGCAAGATGATGGCGGGGACATGGAGAATGATTCTTGTATTCAACTTATGATACCCTGCCTTGAGCGGTTGGATAATGGCGGGGACATGAGATGAAAACAGAGGGGGCGTCAGCGGCGGGCGATACGCTTCTTCCCGCCGGAGATGTATACTGTGCCGGCACGTGGCGATGTGATGCGGCGGCCGTCAATGGTGTACTGCGCCTGCCCCTTTGTGGCAGAAGGCTGGAGGAGGGATATCCCTGTCGATGTCTGCTTCTCAAGAATGACGAGGAAGAGGTTGGCGACATCGCCCTTGGTCAGGAGATACTGTTGAGAGGCATTGGCTGCGAATGAGTATCTGCCGTCGGCGCCGGTCACATGTGCCTCGCCGTTGAGCTTTATCTTCTTGCCTGCCTCGCCGAATACGAGGGTCACTGTGCAGTCATACGGTGGGGTGATTGTTATCTGTGTCGCTGACTCCATCTTGACACAGTCGGTGTATGTCTCGCCGTCGTATGTGACGCTTCCCTTCACGTTGGAGTAGTTTCCGGTGACAGACACGTAGCTCTTTGATGGCGACTTTGTCTCGAGGATGAAGTGGCAGATGTCCTTATCCGGGAGTGTGGCAGGGTCTACGCCCTTTGTTATATTTATGGTGTAGGTCTTTGTCGTCGTGCCGTTCTCAGCCACGATGGTGAATGTTGCTGTCACTGTCTCCCCCGGCTGTGGTGCAGGGATGGTGTATGTGTTCCCGCCGTTCGCTGTCGCTCCGCTGACTGTCTTGACGCTTGCAAGGTCGGCAGGGGCGACGGTTATGGTGTAGAGAGTCTCTGTGGCGTCGTATGGCACGCTCATGGTGTACGTTCCTGTCGTGAGAATCTCAGTGCCGTTGATGGTGAATGTTGCTGTCGCGTCGTTGCTCTTCTCGTCCCCCACAGGGTCGCCACCTTCGCCCGGGTCACTGCCGCCCTCTCCCGGCTTGGCTATCTTTATGCCCTGTATGTTGAGGCTTCCGCTGGCGGTGTTTGTAAGGCGTATGTACTTCTGCGGCGCTGATGGTGTCACGGTGAGCTCGTAGATGCCGCTCTTTGCGCTGTAGCTCTGTATCTCGCTGAATGTTGTGCCGTCGTCGCTTCCCATGACCTTGCCTGCCATGGAGCCGGTCCTGGCGAGATAGAACGATATGGTCTGTATACCGTCGGCGAGGTAGAATGTGGCGTATCCTGTATTCTTGACTATGTCGAGGGCCCCGACTTTGTCCGATATGACAGTCCCGTCGCCCTTGACGATGGTCTTGTCGGCGCGGAAATGTGACGCCTCGTCCATTGTTATCGTCCCGTTGGCGATGAGGGCCTCTGTCTCTGTGGCGTTGTCGCCTGTCGTCCAGAAGTACTCGGCTGATGTTCCTATGACATATTCTCCGCTCGTTATCGTTCCGCCGCCGCCTCCGTATGTCGGCACATAGGAGTCGTTCAGCTCAGGGTCAATGCCCTTTCCGTCTCCACCGTCTACGGTCTCTGTCGCTCCGCCGTTAGATATCGCGGTGCCGTCGGCGAATCCGATGAGTGTCGACTTGTATGCTGTCAGCGCGGCCTTCAGCTCTGTTATGACGCCGTAGTTCTCGTCCTGCACAGAGTTGTTGAATGTCCATTTTATGTCGCCGTGTCCCATGCGTCCGGCTCCGAGCCATCCCTTCACGATGGCGGGCACATCGTCAGGGTTGTCCATATGGTTCTCTATGTATGTTGTCCTGAGGGCCTCGTCGGCTGCATCGTTATATCCTGTCCCGCCTGAGAGGCATTTGGCTGTCACCGCCTCGTCGCGTGATGTGACGAGGACGGCATCCCATCGGCCGTCAGTCTGCGAGCCGTCATAGTATTGCAGCTTGCGTGCCCCGCGTATAGTGTTGTTGTATGCCTTGATGACACCTCCCGGCTCTCCTGAGAATGTGCCGTCGCCCTCGGCGTCAGTGCCCTGCTTGGAGATGAGCATGGGGTACTTGCAGTTGCGGAAATAGTTGTTCTCCACGAACGCCGAGCCGCCCGATGTCATGCCGATGCCATATTTAGAGACACCGTCGAAGTAGTTGTTGTAGACGTGGAAGAACTGGACTCTGACACGTGGATGGCGTGAGTCAGAATGGTCGAACCAGTTGTGGTGGTATGTATGCCATGCTGTTGACACCTCGTTGCTCATCCCTCCGAGCGACGACTTGCCGCAGTCGTAGAAGTGGCAGTAGGAGAGTGTGACATTCTTCGATGCCGCCTTTATGTCCACTGTGCCGTCTCCCTTGGCCTGGTCAGCGTCGCCTCCGGTATTGCCATAGAAGAAGTCGATGTTGTGAATCCAGATGTTCGAGTTCTTTGTGTCGAGCGACAGGCAATCGTCCAAGCAGAGGATGATGGCGAAATTGCGCAGCTCGACATCCTTGACGTTCCTGAGCAGCATGCCGAATCCTGATATCGTGGCGTCGTTGCCGATGCCCTCAATGGTCAGCGGGAGGTCCATATAGTCTGACGAGCCCTTTATCTGCAGTCCCTCGGCCTGTGAGTGGAGATCGTCACAGTCCTCTTTCTTTACCGTCCCGATGATGCGTATGTCGAGCGGTGTGGTGTCATATCCCTTCTGGTAGAGGTATATGATATCCTGCAGGCCGGTGCCTGTTGTCTTTGTCCCCTTGCTGCTTGTGACGACGTCTGTTGTCACTGTCTTGGCGTTGTCTGCCCATACGTATATCACTTTCGCCCCGTCCTTGAGCGTCCCGTCGTTCTTGTACGCGCCTATGCCACCGGTCATGCCCACGTGGGCGAATCCGGAGCGGTCATGAGGCGATACTGTCAGCTGTGCGGTTGTCATGGCCTGCGCTGTCATCTCGCTGCCCGAGGCGTCGACGGGAATGACGGTCATGGTATACTGTCCTGCCTTCAGTCCGACGGCGTCGGCACGGTAGTAGCCGGGATACTGGCGGACAAGCTCCTTGTCGAGGAGAGTCCTGGCCATACCGCCGCCCTCTATATAGACATTGTAGGTCCTGGCGTCGGCCACGCCGTCCCATGTGGCGTAGCATGACTCGAACCATCCCTGAGCCTCGCGTATGGCGGCATGGGATAGTGTTGTGGCGAGGATTGATGCCACAAGAAAGATTTTGCGTAGAGTGTGTCTCATAGTTTGGGTTTATAAGTTAAGTATGCGTTTTTTGTCACGTTATGTCGGCTAACAAAGATTCTTTATTAATGTTAATGTAGCAGAATCATAGCGACAAAGTTAATCAAAAAAGTCAATACATGGTTCCATTTTAACTAAAAAATTCATGTTTTGCCCCTTAATTTGCTTGTATGATGAATATTTTGTGTATATTTGCAGTCACGGCCGCCGGCGACATCCATGGCATTGTGTCGGCCGCGGCAACCGAACAACATAGAACAACCGCAAGAACAATGGCAAAGAACATGAGTGCCACGGCTCCGCTGCTGTGGTACGAGAAGATATTTTTCGGCATACTATACACGCTCATATGGTCCGTCTCCATCCTTCCGCTGAGGGTGTTATACATCTTTTCAGACGGACTGTACCTCCTCGTCTATAAGGTTGTGGGCTACCGCCGCCGTGTCGTGAGGAAGAATCTGAGCCTCTCTTTCCCTGAGAAGAGTGAGGCGGAGCGGCGTGTGATAGAGCGCGAGTTCTACCATTTCTTCTGCGACTATATCTTCGAGACCATCAAGCTGGCGACGATATCCAAGGAGGAGATGAGGCGAAGGCTCTCTGTCAGCGGCATGGAGCATATAGAGCGTGCCATACGGAGCGGACGCAGCGTGTCGATATTCCTCGGCCACTACTGCAACTGGGAGTGGGTGACAGGCTTCGGGCTCTTTCTCCCCGAGGAGGCTTTCCTTGGGCAGGTATACCATGTGCTGGAGTCGAAAGTGATGGACAGGCTGCTCCTGAAGGTGCGCTCGAGGATGGGCTCAGAGAATATACCCATGGCAGAGATAATGAGAAGGCTCGTGAAGGAGCGCAGCAACGGGCAGCTCGTCATCATCGGGTTCATATCTGACCAGTCGCCCATCGTCTACAACGTACCCTACTGGACAACATTCATGAACCAGCCGACACCATTCATCAACGGAACCGAGAGGCTCACAAAGAAGCTGGACATGACAGCCGTATACCTCGACATAACACGCATGAAGAGAGGCCACTATAACCTCAATGTGGTCCTGATGGCCGAGGAGACAAAGAAGATTCCTGACTGGCAGCTGACACAACAATACGCCGAGCTGCTCGAGACCTCCATACGCCGCCAGCCACCTTATTGGCTCTGGAGCCACAACAGGTGGAAGAGGAAGCCGGAGGACTTCTACAACGCCGTGGCGAAGGACAAGCAGCCGAACACACAGGCGAGCAACGGGAAAGGACAAGGAACAAACAACGACAACGGCCAATGGTTTCACTGATACGATATCTAATATACTGGTGTGTTGTCGGCGCTGCCGGCAAGATACTCTTCCTCATATTCTACAGCCGGCTGATAGATGGCATCACAATGGCTGACTGGTGGCGTGTCGTCAGTCACGGCATGAGGCTCGATGTCGCCATAGCAGGCTATATAACCCTCCCCGCCGTGCTGATGTATATCGTGTGGCTGTGGACAAGGAACAGGCACGCACAGAAGGCCGTCGTGAGGACATGGCAGGCATACACTGCCATAGTGGCCGTGGTGACAAGCGTGGCATACACGGCGAATATCGTGCTGTACAAATATTGGGGGTTCCCACTCGACAACACACCGCTGCTATACCTCAAGACATCGCCCGCCGACGCCATGGCGAGCGCCACGGCATGGCAGATAGCCGGTGCCGCGCTGATGGTTGTGGCCATGGCTGTGGTCATATATAAGGGAGCCATGAGGGCCGTAATCTCGCGCCGCACAAGGCGGAGAAGGCTATCCCCCCTGCCTCTCAGCCAGCTGAGGGATATGTCGTCGCGCCCGTCAGGACGCACCGTGGCGCTGACAGTGGCAGCCATCCTCATGGCAGGGATGCTCATCATACCTATACGCGGAGGACTCTCGACAGGCACAAACCACACGGGGAGCGTGTACTTCTCGACAAACATACGGCTCAACCATGCAGCCGTCAACCCCATATTCAGCTTCCTTGAGAGTGTCAACCACCAGCAGGACATCGCCTCGATGTACCGCTTCATGGACGACAAGGAGGCCACAAGGCTCATGGAAACCCTCGTACAGAAGGGCAGCGGCGGACAGCGGACACAGATAATGCGCCCCGGTGTGACACGCCCCGATATAGCCATCATCATCCTCGAGAGCTTCTCGACATACATCATGGACGGCGGAGAGGGAGGCCTGAAGGGCGTCACGCCCAATCTCAATGCCCTCGCCGGGAGTGGAGTGAGCTTCAAGAAATTCTACGCCAGCAGCTTCCGCACAGACCGCGCCCTGCTCTCCATACTCAGCTCCCTCCCAGCACAGCCTACCATGTCGCTCATGGACATGCCGGGGAAGAGCACACGTCTGCCCTCGATAGCACGCTCATTGGGCGCGGCGGGATACCGCACGACATTCTACTACGGGGGAGACGCCGACTACAGCAATATGCGCTCATACCTCATGGGCACAGGTTTCCAGAACATTGTCTCAGAGACTGACTTCCCACGTGGGGAGCGGACAGGGAAATGGGGAGTGCCTGACCTCCCGCTGCTCATGCGCGTGGCCGAGGACGAGGCCAAGGCATGGGGCAGTAACATGAACGGGGAAGCACGCCGCGGCGCACCGGAGCTGCACGTCGTCCTGACAGGAAGCAGCCACGAGCCCTTCGATGTGCCACACAAGAGCCGCTTCAAAGAGCCAGAGCTCAACGCCTTCAACTATGCCGACATGGCCCTCGGCGAGTATGTCAGGAGATTGAAGGAGAAGGGAGCATGGGACAACACACTCCTCATAATCCTGCCCGACCACCTCGGAGCCTATCCGCCCGACATAGACAACATCAGGCTCTGGCGCTACCATCTGCCGCTCATCATGACAGGCGGAGCAGTGGCACAGCCACGCACCATCGGGACAATAGGATGCCAGGCAGATCTCGCGGCGACACTCCTCGCCTCACTTGGCATAAGGCACGACGAATTCCTCTTCTCAAAAGACATGCTCTCAGCGAGAGGACCGCACTTCGCATTCTTCACCATGCCCGACGGAATGGGGCTCGTGACTCCTGACGGTGCCCTCATACACGACAACCACGCAGGGCAGAACATCACGTCAGAAGGCGACACAACCATGCTCGAGAGGAAGGCGAAGGCTTACCTGCAGAAACTCTACGACTACATAAACGGTCTGGAAAGCAGCGCGGCACCATAGACCCGCCACCGGCACTAACGCAACATGACAATACACACATCATCAAAACAAACCATTACTATGAGAAATCTAATTATCTCCCTGCTCAGCCTGCTGCCCTTCGCCACGGCTGCCGCAGACAATATCTACGACGGCGTGCCATTCAGCATGGCACAGGTGGAGAAGCCACAGATACCGTCATACACAGTATGCATAACCGACTTCGGCGGGAAGAGCGACGGCACAACCCTCAACACCGAGGCATTCCGCAAGGCCATGGCACATCTCGCTGAGAATGGCGGCGGCAAGCTAATAGTCCCTGCCGGACTGTGGCATACAGGCCCCATAGAGATGAAGAGCCACACAGAGCTGCACCTTGAGGACGGAGCCCTGATAGTCTTCACAGCCGACCGCTCACAGTATCCACTCATCGACACATACTTC
>SAMEA3663039__coassemble_622_pt1 | contig 9543 bp, 8 predicted proteins | sample SAMEA3663039__metabat2_low_PE_030 | metagenome-assembled genome bin SAMEA3663039 (sample SAMEA3663039) | pig gut metagenome | biome: pig gut; feature: pig-associated habitat; material: faeces | place: France | collected 2012 | reverse complement strand
GTGCATGCTGTCTTTGTCATCATGAGGAGTGCGAAGAGCACGAGTCCGCAGTGAGAGACAGATGAGTAGGCGTTGATGAACTTGAGGTCTGTCTGCACGCAAGCTGAGAAGGCTCCATAGACAACAGAGATTGTCGTGAGGATAAGGAATATCCATGCGAGGTCATTGGCAGCCTGCGGGAGGAGGTACATGGCGATGCGGAAGCATCCGTATCCGCCAAGTTTCATGAGCACTCCGGCGTGGAGCATGGAGACTGATGTCGGTGCACATCCATGACCGATAGGTGACCATGTGTGGAATGGGAAGAGGGCTCCGAGGACACCGAAACCGATGAAGACAAACGGGAAGAGGATATTCTGCACATTGGCAGGGATATTGTTCTCGTGGGCTATCTCGAGGATGTTCATCGTCGTTGCTCCATTGAAGAAGTATATGCCGACGAGTCCGAGGATGATGAGTGCGGAGCCTCCCATGAGCATAAGGGTGAGCTTCATGGCTGCGTATTCCTTCTTCCCTGAGCCCCAGTATCCGATGAGGAGGTACATAGGGATGAGGGCTACCTCATAGAACATGAACATCGAGAAGAGGTCGATGGTGATGAAGAAGCCGTAGACACCTGTGGACAGGAGTGTGAACCAGAGGAAGAACTCTTTTGTCAGGGGCTTGAGCTTCCATGATGCGAATGTGCCGGTGAAGACTATGATGCTCGACAGGAGGAGCATGACAACAGAGATGCCGTCAACACCGACTGCATAATTGATATTTAGCGATGGGAACCATGCTACTGATGACTGCAGCAGCATCTCAGCGTCATTGCCTGCTGCGCGCTCTCCGATGAAGTATATGGTGAGCCATGCGGACAGCGCGACAAGACAGCTTGCTCCTGTAACCATCACACCACGCACCTGGTTGACGCTGCGTGCGGCCCAAAGGCCGAGTAGCATCAGCGCGGGGATAATAACGAATAATGTCAGTATATTCATTGCTGTATGTTGTTTATGTGGCATTGTGCCTGGTGGCACTGAAGCCAGAATAATCTGTTAATGTTCTTTAGGTTTAATCAGAGAGCAAGTAATATGAGCACGAGTGCTACCGCACCAGATATGAACCATGCTGCATACTGGCGGACATCGCCAGACTGCCAGCTGCGTATGCTCTCTCCACCCTCGTTTGCTCCCCACGCTGTGAAGTCGATGAAGCCGTTGATGACTTTCTCGTCAATCCACTGTACAGGGCGTGAGACGAAGCGGAAGAGTATCTTGTGTGTAACGAACATATACACCTCGTCCATATAGAAGCGATGGTAAGCCCATTTGTGCAGACGTGGGGCGATAGCGTACATCTTGTCAGCGACAGGCTGTTTCTCTCCCTTGAAGATGTATGTGGCGAGGGCTATGGCAGCGACAGCGATGATGGTTGATGTTGCTGCCACCTGTGGGTCGAAGTGTACAGTATACTGTGTCCCGGCAGCGCTGACGATAGAGCCGAAGCTTGCCCAGTCCCATCCGAGGAATCCGCCGAGTGTTGTGAAGACTCCGACGCCTATTGTTATGACACTGAGGAATATGAGTGGGAATGTCATGACGACTGGTGCCTCATGCGGTGTGTGGTGTGCATGGAGCTCCTTGTTCTCTGTTCCCCAGAATATGCCGTAGTAGAGGCGGAACATGTAGAACGCTGTCATGGCGGCTACGCCTGTCATCCACCATCCGCAGAGTGGTGAGTATGCGAAGCACGCTGTTATTATCTCATCCTTTGAGCTGAAGCCTGAGAAGAACGGTATGCCGGCTATGGCGAGGCATGAGATGAGGAATGTCGCGTGTGTGACAGGCATGTACTTCTTCAGTCCGCCCATGGCAGACATCTCGTTTGAGTGGACAGCGTGTATGATGCATCCTGCTCCGAGGAAGAGGCATGCCTTGAACATGGCGTGAGTGAAGAGGTGGAACATTGACGCCATATATCCGAGCTGTGCGTGGTTGTCGAGGACAGCTCCGTGGTGGCCTGGGAGTGATACGCCGAGGGCTACCATCATGAATGCTATCTGTGATATTGTGGAGAAGGCGAGGACACGCTTTATGTCACTCTGCGCACATGCTATGGCGGCAGCATAGAAGGCTGTGAAGGCTCCTACGACAACGACGATGCTCATGGCCTGTGGCGCATACTCTATCCACAACGGGAAGAGACGTGCTATCTGTACGACGCCTGCGACAACCATCGTTGCGGCGTGGATGAGTGCTGAGACAGGTGTCGGGCCCTCCATGGCATCAGGGAGCCATATATGGAGAGGGAACATGGCTGACTTGCCTGCACCACCGATGAACATGAGGACAAGGGCTGTCGGGAGGATGAGGGAGCCTGTCGCCGCGGCACGTGACGCGTCGCATGTTGTGAAGGCTGTCATGCCGTCGGCGAGCTGTATCTCTGTCCCTGTGAACGAGAAGTTGAACGAGCCAGTGTAGAAGCCGAAGATGAGTATTCCGACGAGGAAGAACATATCGGCGAAGCGTGTCACGATGAATGCTTTCTTAGAGGCGTGTACCGCAGCGTGCAGCTCGTAGTAGAAGCCGATGAGGAGATAGGAGCTGACACCGACGAGCTCCCAGAACATGTACATCTGGAAGATGTTGGTGGCGAGCACGAGTCCGAGCATGGACATGGTGAAGAGGGAGAGGAAGGCGTAGTAGCGCTGGAATCCCTTCTCGCCATGCATATAGCCGAAAGAGTATATATGTACCATGAACGACACTGTCGAGATGACTATGAGCATCATGACTGATATGGGGTCGAGGAGGATGCCGAGGTCGAAATGCAGCGAGCCGAGCGGCAGCCATGTGTAGTTGTATGGCACGATAGTGGCGAATGTTCCATCAGCAAGACGTGGCATGCTGAAATACTGGAACGCCGCGATGTAGCACAGGACGGTGACAATGCCCAGGGTACATGTACCGATGAGGCCTGCGACCTTGTGCGACCACGCATATTTGTTTCCCGCGAAGTCTGGCAAACCTATTACCAGGAAGGAAAGCAGTGGCAGAAGCAGTATGCCTAAAGTATAACCGAATTCCATTGTTGTCTTTTGTTGTTCTTGTTATGAAAAGAGAGGTTTGTCAGTGATTTTTTACTTCTTGAGGTTCTTTATCGCGTCGACAGTGTCTGACTTGAAGTGGTTATAGACATTCAGGATGATGGCTATGGCCACTGCGCTCTCTGCCGCGCTGACACCTATAGAGAAGAGTGTGAAGAAGAATCCCTCCATCTCTCCTGGGTACAGGAGGCGGTTGAAAGCGGCGAAGTTGATGTCGACGGCGTTGAGGACGAGCTCAACGGATATGAGCATGGCGATAAGATTGCGTCGTGTGATGAATCCGAAGACGCCAATGAAGAACAGTATCGCGCTTAGCACGAAGAAACATTGTACTGGAACCATAATATTTTTACTCCTCCTCTCTTTGGTTACGTGATACTACAAGACCTCCTATGATGCATGCGAGCAGGAAGAGGGATATGAACTCGAATGGGAGGACATACTCATACTTTCCGGCTCCGACGAGGGCTGTTCCTATCTTATCCATAGGGACTTCCTTGTCAGCAACCATCATGAACTGGTCGAAGAAATGGCTTTTCAGCTGCACTCCGATGACTGTCGCCGCGCCGACGATGGCGAGGAGAAGAGCCCATGCTCCGCGTTTGATGTCAAGGCGTTCCTTGATACCCTGGAGAGAGCGGCGTGAGAGGAGCTGTATGGCGAAGATGTAAATCATTGTCATGCCGCCTGCGTAGATGCTCAGCTGTGCTGCTCCGAGGAATGTATAGTCGAGCAGGAAGTATATGCCTGCTATGGCAAAGAGCACGAAGAGCAGTGCTGTCACGGCACGCATGATGCGTGTTGTGAAGACAGAAGCGAGAGCGGCAACTATTATTACGGCCGCGAGTATAGCGAATACGATTATGTTTGCCATTGTTTATTTCTCCTCTTTTTTAGCAGGCTGTGGTTTCGGGGCAGCGGCAGCGGCTGCTTTTGCGTTTGCCGCATACTGGTCGAGCTCGGCCTGTGTTGGTGGCACATTGAGGTGTTGTATGAGGGCGTCGCGGTTGAAGACGGCGTTCTCGAAGTCCTTGACGAACTTTATCGCGTCATGTGGACAAGCATTGACGCATAGCTGGCAGAACATGCAGTCGCCGAGGTCATACTGGTAGTCGAGCAGGAGTTTCTTCTTCTTTCCCTCTGCTGTTGTGACCATCTGCGATGTTATCTTTATGCTGCCGTTAGGGCATGCTTTCTCGCAGAGTGTGCATGCGATGCACTTGTTGTGGCCGTTCTCGTCGGCAGGCATGACAAGTGTTCCGCGGTGGCGCTCAGCGATGTGCTGTGTGTGGCGGTTCTCAGGATACTGCTCGGTAATCTTCGGTGTGACGTACTCGCCCATCGTGATGTCCATACCTGTCAGCAGGGTCTTGATGCCTGAGATGGCACTGCCTATATATGAATTGTTTTTTGACATTTCTGTTTATTGTTCTTTGGTGGGGATGGTTTGCCCCGGACGTTGCGGCTGGTGCCGGAATGTTGTCCGTGCTGGCCTTTTCCTCCAGTTTTTACTTATCTGTCTTTACGGCTATGTCAGCGCCGACGAGCTTCTGGTCGCGTGCGAACTGGCTGCGGAACTTCATGGCTCGTGATATGATGACGATGGCTATGATGACGATGACGAGTGCCACCAGGATACCTATGCCCATGATGCCTGTCAGGCCGAGAGCGACGCAGACGGTCATGAGGATGAGGTTGAAGAGTGCGACAGGCATGAGGTATTTCCACTCGAGCTTGAGTATCTGGTCGATACGCAGGCGTGGGAAGGTCCACTTTATCCACATGAGGAGCCATACCATGGCGAATGCCTTGGCGAGGAACCATACTATGCCTGGTATCATGTCCATGACGGCGTCGAAGCCTGCTATGCCGATGTGTATAGGGCACCATCCGCCGAGGAAGACGAGCGATGTCATGCCTGCGACGATGAAGAGGTTGAGGAACTCGGCGAGATAGTAGAATCCGAATCCCATGCCTGAGTACTCTGTGTGGTATCCTGCTGTGAGCTCTGACTCTGCCTCGGCGAGGTCAAACGGGCCGCGGTTTGCCTCTGCATTGCCTGCCACGAGGAATATGAGGAAGGCGATGATGGCGGGTACATGTCCCTGGAATATGAGCCAGCCGAACGGGCCGCTCTGTGCCTCGACGATACCGCTCACCTGCATTGTGCCTGTAAGGATGCAGGCGGTGATGAGACAGAGGCCGAGTGACATCTCATAGCTTATCATCTGTACTGCTCCACGCATAGCGGAGACGATTCCGTACTTGTTGTTTGATGACCATCCGGCGAGGAACACTCCGATGACGCCTATGGCTGATACGGCTGTATAGAGGAATATGCCGACGTTGAAGTCGAGGATGACGGCGCCCTTGTTCCATGGCAGGAAGGCGAAGGCGCCTACAGAGCCCACGATGACGAGGACCGGGGCGAGGGCGTAAAGGAGCTTGTCGGCCTTGTCAACGAAGAATATCTCCTTTATGAGCATCTTCAGAACGTCGGCAAAGACCTGGAGCAGGCCCCACGGGCCGACGCGCATAGGGCCGAGACGGCACTGGAAGTATGCGCAGACTTTACGCTCCATGAATATCAGTGCTATGGCGAGGAGGGCGTAGCCTACGATGATGAGGAGTCCTACCAGGATGCACTCGATAAGTATGGCGAGCCAGGCTGGACACCCGCAGGTGTTCAGGAGGAGGCTGTCAAACCATGTCGTTACTGTCGAAAAATCAAACATGTCTGTTGTTTTCTTGTTGTGGCAGAGGGTTCCCTTATGTCGGCGTGTTGCCTCAGGGGGGCTCTCTGTCGTTTTGTATATATATTATATAAGGTGTGGGTATGGGATGACGTCATGTCATTCCAGGTATCGTGCTGCTGTTTTTAGCGGTCGATATCGGGGATGATATAGTCGAGTCCGGCACCCACGGCGATGAGGTCGGCCACCTTTGTGCCGCGCAGCATCTCGTCGAGAGCGGCGACGAGTGTGAGGGCCATTGGGCGGAGCTTCATGCGGTAAGGGCTCTTGTCTCCGCGTGAGTCGAGGTATACTCCGAACTCACCGCTTGTTCCCTCAACCGAGAAGTACCACTGTCCCTCCGGGCACTTTATGATTGGCTTCTGCTTGATGTAGTAGTCGCCCTCTGGTATGTTGTCTATGAGCTGCTCTATGATGCGTATTGACTGCTCTATCTCTTTCACGCGGAGGTAGTAGCGGTCCTGTGAGTCGCAGTTCTGGAGCACTATCTGGTCCCACTCCACCTTGTCGTACATGGCGTAGGGATGATTCTTGCGGAGGTCGTTGGCCCACTGTGACGCGCGTCCGTTAGAGCCTGACATGCCGTATGATATGGCGTTCTCCTTTGATATCACGCCGACACCCTCAAGTCGCTGGTGTGTTATGACGTTCTCTCCGAAGACGTTGATGTACTCGTCGAGTTTCGGGCGGAGATACTTGCAGAGTTTCTTGACATTGCTCTGGAAGTGCTCGTCGATGTCGGCCTGGAGCCCGCCGATGCGGTAGTAGTTCTGTATGAGGCGTCCGCCTGTTGTCTCTTCCATGACGTTGAGGACGTACTCGCGGTCGCGCATGCAGAAGAGGAATGCTGTGAGGGCTCCGAGGTCCTGTGCGTAGCATCCGAGATAGAGGAGGTGTCCGTCAATACGCTGCAGCTCGTCCATGATGGTGCGTATGGTCTTTATGCGGTCGTTGAGCTCCACCCCGAGGGCTTCCTCTATCACTCCGCATATAGCATGGCGGTTCATCATGGCCGAGAGGTAGTTGAGACGGTCGGTGAGGGCGAGTGTCTGTGGGTATGTCATCTCCTCACACATCTTCTCTATACCGCGGTGTATGTACCCGAGGTGTGGGTATATCTTCTTCACTGTCTCTCCGTCGAGCACTGTCTGGAGGCGCAGCACGCCGTGGGTTGAGGGGTGCTGTGGGCCTATGTTGACGACGAAGGCGTCATCCTCGAAGAGTGGCACTGTTGTCTCCACGACATGTCCCTCGGCGTCGAGGTCGTAGCGTGTTGTTGTCTCGGGGTCCTGCTCGTCGTCGAGTGTGTATCCGTCCTCTGCCTTGAAGTCTTTGAGGAATGGGTGTCCCTTGAAGTCGCTGCGCAGGAAGAGGCGGCGCATATCGGGATGTCCGAGGAATATGATGCCGTAGAAGTCGTAGACCTCACGCTCGAGGAGGTCGGCGCATTTCCATAGTTTGCTGACGCTCCAGATGACATTCTTGCCGTCTTTCTGCTCAGCCATGGTCTTGACAGAGATACGCTCGTGTGTCTCTGTGTTCTCCATGATGTATATGCATCCGAGTCCTTCTTCTCCGAAGTCTTCGCCTATAATGGTGACGAGGTAGTCGTAGTGTTTCTCGTTGCAGAGCTCGGCCATCTTCTGGGCGAACTCGTTGAATGAGTATTCTATGTTGTTCAGTTTCATCTTGCCTTCGTCTCCTTTATTTGAAAGAATCGTTAATGCTTTGCTTTATGTTGTCCTTGATGGCCTGTGCCGCCTTCTTCATCTCTGCCGCAATGCGTGCTGGGATGTCTTTCAGGACGCATGGCTCAGGGCTCTTCTCCTTCTTGTTCACTCCGCCGAAGAATTTCTCCACCTTCACCTTGCGCTGCAGCTGCATCATGCCATAGAGTATGGCTTCCGGGCGTGGTGGGCATCCGGGGATGTAGACATCGACAGGGAGGAACTCGTCAATGCCTCTGACGACATGGTAGCTCTGCTTGAACGGTCCGCCTGATATGGCGCATCCGCCGACGGCGATGACATACTTTGGCTCGGCCATCTCGTCGTAGAGACGTTTCAGCACTGGGGCCATCTTGTGGGTTATTGTTCCGGCACACATGATGAGGTCGGCCTGTCGTGGTGAGTTACGTGTCACCTCGAATCCGAAGCGTGCGAAGTCATAGCGTGCGCAGCCGCAGGCCATGAACTCGATGCCGCAGCATGATGTGGCGAACGTCAGTGACCACAGCGAGTTGCTGCGTCCCCAGTTGATGAGGCGGTCGAGATTGCCGGTGATGACGTTGACACCGCCCTCGTTCAGCTCCTTGACGATGGCCTCGAGTGTCTCGTTGTCCTTCCACTCGTCGTATGGAATGGACTTGATTTGAGGTGTCTTTACTTCCATTCAAGCGCTCCTTTCCGCCATGCGTAGGCAAGGCCAAAAACAAGTACCAGCATGAAGAAGCCGATGCTCAGCAATGCCATGGTACCGAAATTCTTTACTACTACTGCCCAGGGGTAGAGGAAGACAGTCTCCACATCGAACATCAGGAAGAGGATGGCAAAGAGGTAGTAGCCTACATGCATTGGAAGCCATGAGCTGCCGCGTGTAGGGATACCGCACTCGAATGGTTCACCCTTTGTCCTGTTGTAGGTGCGCGGACCCAGCAATTTTGCTGTGATGTATGCCGCCACCACCAGGAAAACAGCCGTTATGATAACGGTTATAAACAAAGTGAAATACATAGATTGTATATGGATTGATTTATTCTTAATCTGAATATCGACTGCAAAGTTACTAAAATTCATCCATATGAGAAAGTTTCAGGGCGAAAGAATTTTGATTTTCTTAATAATATGTACACGAAACGCTGGCTGCCTCTCGGGAAATCCCCCGTATCATGCACAAAAGCGGCAGAATGTGCCATCGCGCGGCTTCTCCTCACGTCTCTGCCGTGGGGCGCGGGAGGGGACTGGATGAGTGGTATGGCTTACGGATTGTAAGCGGCGTTCCTGAGGGGTTCATCCAGTGCCTATGAGCCCCTCATCCAATACGGATGGAGACGTCATCCAGCACCTATGGGATTGTTGTCGATAGAGAAAGAAAACTATAAGCAGCAGACATCCCTTTGCTTTCAATCTGTAACCTCGGGGCCGCAGACAGCTTTCAGCGGCCTACCGACTAAGGCATAAAACGGCATGCCAATATCCACCACGCCGCCCATAGCGCCAACTCCCGCCGGCAAAGGCGCAGGAAGGCCCAGCGCCTCACACAAAACAGCCGGAAGGATTACAGCAAGGCAAGACACCCCGGAATCAGCAAACGAGCCTTCACTCTGAAAACTGTAACTGTCAAATGGCAAGAGCCGAGTGGCCCGGCAGGGTGTTTCCTGCGGCTTTCCAGCCACAGGCGGCTCGGTCACACGCGTATTTGCTGACACTTTGTTATCGCCCATAAATTTATTTAATCTACAGAAAGGAGGCTTCCAAATCTTAATAATTCATAATAATTTTGCATTTTCCAGCCCATATATATAACTTTGTCGTTAATAAATATGAAAGCATACGCATACGCACCTTACCGTAGATGGAAACTGACGGGTATGTGGCGTTTTCTCCTGTGTATGGTCTTGATAACCTGGAATCAACAATAACTATTTACAGACATAAATGAAAAAGCTATTCTTCTCACTCGTTGCGGCAGTCATCGCCA
>SAMEA3663039__coassemble_616_pt1 | contig 9613 bp, 10 predicted proteins | sample SAMEA3663039__metabat2_low_PE_030 | metagenome-assembled genome bin SAMEA3663039 (sample SAMEA3663039) | pig gut metagenome | biome: pig gut; feature: pig-associated habitat; material: faeces | place: France | collected 2012 | reverse complement strand
GTCAGACCATGCCTTCACCCTCAGACAACGACACACGACACATCCCTGGGGAGAGCCAAACATACCCTTATGGCACAGTAAGGGATAACAAAAAGCAAGAAATTTTCAAAAAAATATGCCATTTTGTTGCATAAATAAAATCATTTATGTACCTTTGCAACCGTTTTCAAGAGTTTTCCTTATTATCATGCCTTACAATATACCCCTGAGACACGAACACGGCATGAGGATACGACCAATAGAAGCGAGGTCTCGTATATGGCTGGGAAAGCGTCCGCGTCGGCCAGGCGATGGGACTGCGGATGTCACGAGAATGTCGCCATATAGCCGCTGCAAGACTTCAACCCAACAGAGGAGAGACAGCAAAGCCCGGAAGACTACCGATGACAACCTAACAAGACACAAAACAACCACATATAAAGAAATATAACAGAAGATGAAAGCATCAGAAGTATTAGCAGACCTTAAGCGTCGCTTCCCCAATGAGCCTGAGTATCACCAGGCAGTAGAAGAGGTCCTCGGAACTATCGAGGAGGAATACAACAAGCATCCAGAATTCGAGAAGGTTAACCTCATAGAGCGTCTCTGCATCCCCGACCGCATATACCAGTTCCGTGTCACATGGATGGACGACAAGGGCCAGATACAGACAAATATGGGCTACCGTGTGCAGCACAACAACGCCATCGGCCCATATAAAGGCGGCATCCGCTTCCACAGCTCAGTGAATCTCGGCATCCTGAAGTTCCTCGCTTTCGAGCAGACATTCAAGAACTCCCTGACAACTCTCCCCATGGGCGGCGGCAAAGGCGGCTCAGACTTCTCTCCACGCGGCAAGTCAAACGCTGAGGTCATGCGTTTCTGCCAGGCCTTCATGCTTGAGCTGACACGCCATATCGGCCCGGACACTGATGTCCCTGCTGGCGATATAGGTGTCGGCGGACGTGAGGTAGGCTACATGTTCGGCATGTACAAGAAGCTGACACGTGAGTTCTCTGGCGTGCTGACAGGCAAGGGCCGCGAGTTCGGAGGCTCTCTCATACGTCCGGAGGCAACAGGCTACGGAACAGTATATTTCCTCCGTGCGATGCTCAAGACCAAGGGCGAGACCATCGAGGGCAAGAAGGTGCTCATCTCTGGTGCCGGCAATGTGGCACAGTACGCAGCAGAGAAAGTGCTGCAGCTCGGTGGCATACCGATGACCATGTCTGACTCTGACGGCTATATCTACGACCCGGATGGCATCACACGCGAGAAGCTCGACTGGATCATGCAGCTGAAGAACGAGTACCGCGGACGTATCAGAGAGTACATCGACGAGTATCCTACAGCAAAGTATGTTGAGGGTGCGAAGCCATGGTTCGAGAAGGCAGACATCGCTCTCCCATGCGCCACACAGAACGAGCTCAACGAGGAGGCGGCAAAGGCTCTCGTCGCAAACGGTGTCATAGCTGTCGCTGAGGGCGCCAACATGCCTACCACACCAGAGGCAATCAAGGTGTTCCAGGACGCGAAGATTCTCTACTCTCCAGGCAAGGCGTCAAACGCAGGCGGCGTGTCAGTATCAGGACTGGAGATGACACAGAACTCCGAGCGCCTCTCATGGACAGCAGAGGAGGTCGACGCCAAGCTGCTCTGGATTATGGAGAATATCCACGAGGACTGTGTCAAGTATGGCACAGAGGCCGACGGATATGTCAATTATGTGAAGGGCGCTAACGTTGCGGGCTTCATGAAGGTGGCAAAGGCGATGATGGCACAGGGTGTCGTATAAGACAAGAACCACCCGTCTGCCGTCTGACAGATATACACAAGCACAAACATTCAATTATAAGGATTAAAGATTAGGAATTGTCTCTTCGAGGCAGACCGCATGATTCTGGGTGACCAGGGGCATGATGGTCTGCCTTGTTTTTTGGGCTGATGGAAGCGGGAAAGAGGCAGAGAGATACGGGCATGAGAGCAGGAACAAGACGCAGGGAGCTGTGAAAGTACCAGGCGTCCGGCACACCAGGCAGGACCACACGTCAGGGCTGAGGACAAGGACACCGCATCTTGCCGATGCGGACAAGGCCGACGTAGCGGGCGGTTTATATAGTAGGCATAAGCTGCAAATGGCCCCGTTTTCTTGTATAAGTCACGGAAAATGTGTAACTTTGCAGCAAAATAACATTTATAATGGCAAACTTTGAAGAATTAGGCATTAACGCCACCCTACGCAGAGCCATCGACGAGTTAGGCTTTGTAATGCCGATGCCGGTGCAGGAAGCCGTCATCCCACAGCTTTTAAACACACTGTCGGCCAGAGAGAACAGCCGTGAGGCAGCCCCTGACGATACGGACAGCAGCACGGCTCCCACTGACGGGACATCCCAGGAGTGTGGTACGGAGGCACCAGGCACAGAGACGTCCTCTGCCGCCGCGGCCACACCAGACACGACCCCTCACGACATCATCGCCCTGGCACAGACGGGAACAGGCAAGACAGCCGCCTTCGGGCTCCCTCTCCTGCAGGCTCTCGACCTCTCACGCCGTGAGACACAGGCTGTCATCATGTCCCCGACACGTGAGCTGTGCCTCCAGATAAGCGACGACCTCCGCGATTTCGGCAAGTATATGGACGGGCTCCGCATCACAGCAGTGTATGGTGGCGCGCCCATCGACTCACAGATACGCCAGCTGCGCAAGGGCACCCACGTCATCGTAGCGACACCAGGGCGCCTTGTCGACCTTACCGAACGTGGTGTGGCTGATATCTCCACCGCAAGCACCATAGTGCTCGACGAGGCCGACGAGATGCTCAACATGGGTTTCTCAGAGAGCATCAACGCCATCTTCGACCAGCTGCCGCCATCGCGCCACACACTGCTCTTCTCGGCCACAATGTCAAAGGAGGTGGAGCGCATAGCACGCCAGTACCTGCACAACCATAAGGAGATTGTTGTCGGCTCGCGCAATGAGGGCGCCGAGAATGTCGACCACACATACTATATGGTCCACGCCAAGGACAAGTATCTTGCACTGAAGCGCATCGTGGACTATTACCCACGCATCTATGCCATTATATTCTGCCGCACGAAGATAGAGACACAGGAGATAGCCGACAAGCTGATACGCGATGGCTACAACGCCGAGTCGCTCCATGGCGACCTCTCCCAGCCACAGCGTGACCAGACGATGCAGAAATTCCGCCAGCACACCGTGCAGCTGCTCGTGGCGACAGATGTCGCAGCACGCGGTCTGGATGTCAACGACCTCACCCACGTCATAAACTACGGCATGCCCGACGACACAGAGTCATACACCCACCGTTCAGGGCGCACAGGCCGCGCCGGGAAGAAGGGTTCGTCCATAGCCATCATACACAGCCGTGAGCAGAATAAGATACGCGATGTCGAGAAGATAATCCAGAAGAAATTCACACACGGCACACTCCCCTCTCCTACCGAGATATGCAAGAAGCAGCTGTTCCGCGTCATGGACCACATATCAAAGGTCGACGTGGACGATGAGACAATCAATCCGTTCATGGAGGAGATACAGCGCCACTTCCAATATTTCGACAAGGAGGATATCATTAAGAAGATTGTCATGATGGAGTTCGGCAGATTCCTTGAGTATTATGCCGACGAGCCAGACATCGAGGAGCCACAGCCAGGCAAGAAAGGCTCAAGAGACAGCCAGACAGGCCGCCGCAAAGACCGCAACGGACGCGACCGCGGACCTGAGCACCGTGCCGAGAAAGGCTACAAGCGGCTCTTCATAAACCTTGGCAAAGCCGAGGGATTCTATCCTGGGGAGGTGATGCAGTTCATCAACCAGCATGTCTCAGGCCGCGGCAAGGGCGGACAGGCACAGCGTCAGGATGTGGGGCATATCGACCTCATGTCCCACTACTGCTTCATAGAGGTGCCTGAGCGCGACGCAAAGAACGTCATCGCAGCCCTCGACGGCACAACATACCACGGAAGACAAGTAAGATGCAACGCTGAGGGAGACGGTAAGCCAGAGGGGACATTCGACGCTCAGGCAAACAGACGCCGACGCCGTGACGACGGGAAACCGTTCATGAAGCCAAAGAGACAGCGCAACACACAGCGCGGAGAGTTCTCTGCCGACGACTGGCGCGACCTCATGTCGAGGGCACAGACCGAGCTGAAAGGCGACATACCCGACTTCAGCGAGGAGGGATGGGCACGCCGCAAACCACGTAAGAAGAAATAAACCTCACGTCCATCACCCTCTGTAACATGACAGCTCAAGGAGAGGAACATAAACTTAGAGACGATGAAAATAGCTATCTACTGCTCGGCGAATGACAATATCGCCGAAGAATACTACACAGCGACACGCGAGCTTGGAGAGTGGATGGCCCGCAACGGCCACACTCTCGTATGGGGAGGCGGAAGCACTGGCCTCATGGGATGCATCGGCGACAGCGTACACGACAACGGCGGGCAGACCATAGGCATGGTCCCGAGAGCCCTCGAGCATACAAACCGTGTCTCAGAACATATCGACGTCTATTTCCCATGTGACGGACTGGCTGACAGGAAAGAGCTGATGACCGCCCACTCGGATATCGCCATAGCCCTGCCAGGAGGCATAGGGACACTCGACGAGATATTCTCACAGGCCGGAGCGAACACAATAGGATTCCACAAGAAGAAGGTCATCCTGTATAACATAGCCGGATTCTGGGACACCACGATAGTCCTCCTCGACCATCTCCAGGCAGAGAACATGGTGCGTGGCGACTGGCGTGACATGATTGCTGTGGCTGAGACAATAGGCGACATAGAGGCCTTGATAGGCTGACAGCCGCCCCGTCACAGTCAGGCCAAGCCTTCCTTCACCACCCCCACAAACGGCAAACAAGAACTGCGAATAAAGAGAATGACATACCATTTTGAGACAACAATGCAGGTGCGCGATTATGAGTGCGACCTGCAGGGCATAGTGAACAACGCCAACTATCTGCACTATGCCGAGCATACGCGACACCTCTTCCTTAAGCAGCAGGGGGGCTCTTTCGCCGCTATGCATGAGGGCGGCGAGGACGCTGTCGTGGCACGCATGACTCTCCAGTACAAGACACCGCTGCGCTCAGAGGACACCTTCCGCTCATGCCTAAGGATAAAAAAGGAGGGTGTGAAGTATATCTTCTACCAGGACATCTACCGCATGAGCGACAACAAGCTCTCGTTCCGCGGACAGATAGAGGTCGTGTGCCTTGTCGACGGACGCCTCGCCGAGAGCCCCACATGTGACAAGGCATTCGCCGAATACCTCTCAGAGTGACCATCATACACCATCCCCACCAGAATCATGCCATGCCCCAGGCTATAACAGCATCACAACGTGGAATATCTCTTAGCATTACAACGCCTCGCCTTCTTCTACCCCGAGCAGGCCATCGAGCTTATCCAGGCAGCAGGCACAGCCTCTGAGGTGTATGCCTCACGCCAGGACCTCAGCATGTCGCTCCATCTGCCTCCCAGCCTCGCACGTAACATTCTCGGCGACTGGGACACGGCCTTGCGCTGGGCCAGCGAGGAGATGGAATGGTGCGAGCGTAAAAAAATAGGCATCATAGCCTACGGCAGCGACAATTATCCACATAACCTCCTCTCATGCGGCGATGCCCCTCTGGCTCTCTTCTATAGGGGCACAGCCGAGCTGAACAGCCCGCACATAGTGTCTGTCGTAGGCACACGCGACGCCACACCCTACGGCGATGACATGACGCGCAGCCTTGTCTCACGTCTCAGGGAGCTTGTCCCAGGCACGCTGGGCGTCAGCGGCCTGGCCTATGGTATCGACGTCACAGCCCACAAGGAAGCCCTGAGGGTTGGGGCGGACACGATAGGTGTCCTCGCACACGGACTCGACACGATATACCCGGCGGCCCACCGCAGTGTGGCACGCGAAATCATATCTCATGGCGGACTGCTCACGGAGTATCCCTCGAAGACACGCGGGGAGAGACAGAAATTCCTCCACCGCAACCGTATTGTGGCAGGCATGGCAGACTGTACAGTGGTGGTAGAGTCGAAGATACATGGCGGGAGCCTCGTCACAGCACGCCAGGCAGGCGAGTATGGGCGTGAGGTGTATGCCTTCCCCGCCCGTGTCGGCGACATCACGTCAGAGGGATGCAACAAGCTCATACGCGACAACAAGGCGAGACTGATAACATCGGCCGACGACCTTGTGAGCCTTATGGGATGGCACACGACAGAGGAGGCAGCTGAACGCAGGGCACAAGGCATAGTGCCATCACTCTTCCCCAACCTCTCGCCTGAGCAGAAGGCAATAGTTGACGCTCTCCGCGACGGTGACCTGCAGCAGAACACTCTCGCCACGAAGATACAGATGCCAATAGGCAAAGTGTCGGCACTGCTGTTCGAGATGGAGATGGAGGGCATAGTAAAAGCATTCGCCGGAGGAGTGTATCATCTCGTGACAGTGGTTTAGCCACACACACCAAACAAGGCAGCGACGGCTGACAAACGAAACAGACAAACAATGAAGATAGGAACGATTGACCTTGGCGAGCGGCCCCTTCTGCTCGCCCCGATGGAGGATGTGACAGACATTGGATTCCGCCGTCTGTGCCGCGAGCAGGGTGCGGCGATGGTTTACAGCGAGTTTGTGGCAGCAGAGGCTCTTGTGCGCTCTGTCCGCTCGACACTCCAGAAGCTGACGATAGCCGACGACGAGCGGCCCGTAGGGATACAGATATACGGCCGCGATGCCGACGCTGTCGTAGAGGCAGCACGCATCGTGGAGGACCACGCACACCCTGACGTGATAGACCTCAACTTCGGATGCCCTGTGAAGAAGGTAGCCGGGAAGGGCGCTGGGGCTGGCATGCTGCGCAATATCCCTCTCATGCTCGATATCACCCGCCGTGTCGTAGAGGCTGTAAAGACCCCTGTCACCGCAAAGACACGATTGGGATGGAATAGCGACGAGCTTGTCATAACCACACTCGCCGAACAGCTGCAGGACTGTGGCATACAGGCTCTCACCATACATGGCCGCACAAGGGCACAGATGTACACAGGCGAGGCTGACTGGACGCTGATAGGCGAGGTTAAGCGTAACCCGCGCATACACATACCCATCATTGGCAATGGAGACATAACATCGCTCGAGAAGGCTGACGAGGCCTTCGACAGATATGGCGTTGACGCTGTCATGATAGGCCGCGCGACATTCGGATGCCCATGGTTCTTCAACCGCAACACGCTGTCGCTGGCAGAGCGGATGCACCTGCTCAGGAAACAGCTACAGATAAACATAGAGCGTCTGACAGCCGACGCCGTGAGCCGTAATGACGAGCGTGACATTCAGATGGCAGAGCTGAGAGGCATCCTGCACACACGCCGCCACCTCGCCGCGACGCCATTATTCAAGGGAATACCTGACTTCCGCCAGACTCGCATAGCGATGCTGAGGGCAAACACCCTTGCCGAACTGAACCCCATCCTCGACGAGGCGGAGCGCAGGGTCATGGAATATGAGGCGGGACTGGTAGCCAAGAGGGAGACAGAAGAGGCATAACACCTTAACCATGCACTGCTGAAAGCATAGCCAAGGACAACCCCCGGCACCCCCAGGCAATATACATCAGATACGGAGAGAGGTCTCCTGACAGGAAGGAAAGCAGCAAAAGGCGTAATGCCTCACGGCTCTTCTTCCTGTCAGGAGACCTCTTTTTTTTCTTTTATGGATATGGGCAGCGAGGGCCACATGTCATGTTTTAATGAGTTTATTCCCACGCCTTCATCTCACACAGACAGCATCCTGCACATCACAACTGGCTAACAGCGTCTCTCAGCTGTCTCAGTGCCTGCTCCAGGACACTACGCTGTGTGCCGACATTCATGCGCATGAAGCCGTGTCCCGGGCTGCCAGTCGCCACCCTGTCGAAAGCCTCTCCGCCAAAGAATATCTCGCCGTCGTTAAGGGCAAGGCGGGCCTTGTCGATGAAGAGGCTGAGGAGACTGTCGTGGTCAAGCCCCAGCTGCCGGCAGTCGAGCCATACGAGGAACGATGCCTGGGGTCTCAGAGGCTTTATCTGCGGGATATTCCGTGAGCAGTAGTCTATGACGAAATCGATATTCCCCTCGACATAACGGAGCATCTGCCTGCGCCATTCCTCACCGTTGCGGAATGCCGCAATGGTCGCTATTGGTGCGAAGAGTGTTGGCTCATTCAGCTCGTTCACCTGGAGCCACGAGTAGAAGCGGCGGCGTATGGTGTCGTCAGGGACGATGGCGAACGACGATGTCAGGCCTGCTATGTTGAATGTCTTTGTGGGCGCCATGAACGTTATGCTGTTGTCCGCGGCCTCCTGGCTGACTGTGGCGAAGGGTGTGTGATGGTTGTCCCACAGGGCCATGTCGCAGTGTATCTCGTCACTGATGACAATGATGCCATGCTCTGCACAGAAATGTGCGAGGCGGCTGAGAGTCTCTCTGTCCCAGCAGATGCCGGCGGGATTATGTGGATTGCTTATGATGAGCAGGCGCACTCTGCCAGCCGCATTAGCATTGAACTCGCCGACAAGAGTCTCCAGTCCGTCGATATCCATATCATAGCTGCCGTCCTCCCTCTCTATGAGTGGATTCTGCAGCAGCTTTCTGCCGTTGCCCTCAGTGGTGAGGCGGAAGGGGTGGTAGACGGGCGGCTGTATGACGACAGCGTCTTCCTTATCGCAGAAGACATTGATGGCGAAGCCTATCCCCCTTACTATTCCCGGTATGAATGTCAGCCACTCTCGCCTCAGCCGCCATGCGTGGTGGTCTCTGACCCAGTCTATTATGCTCGGCCAGAAGTCGGCGGGCTCAACGGTATATCCATAGAGCGAGTGGTCGAGGCGTTGTCTCAGCGCCTCTGTGATGAATGGCGGTGTCTCCCAGTCCATATCTGCCACCCATAGCGGCAGCAGGTCTTTGCGTCCCCATCGTGGCTGTAGCGCCTCGTGCTTGAGGTCTCCACTGCCCGAGCGGTCGACAGGTTTGTCAAAATCGTATATCATGATAGTGCCTGTTTGATGTCGTTGATGATATCCTCGCTGTCCTCAAGGCCGATGCTGAGCCTTATTGTCGTGGGGTAGACATCCATGGCGGCTTTCTCCTGAGGCGAGAAATTGCCGAAGATTGTCGAGTAAGGATGTATGGCGAGGGTCTTGTTGTCGAAGAGGTTTGTCGCCCTCCTGATGAGTCTCAGGGAGTCAAGGAAGTCATAGCATGCCTGCTCGCTGTCGAGGTCGATGGTTATCATGCATCCGCTTGTAGGACCGAATCAAGGCTAAGAGCATGTCCAAGAGCTGAGTCTCGAAGGCGAAGGCAACCAACGCCAAGCTGAGAACCATGAGTTTGCTTAATGGCTCTCAGCTTGGCATCGGTTTCTAACGGTTGCGCCTCTTCTGTGGACAGAAGTTCTTTGCTTTATTATTCGCTCTTCCGTTATACTGTATAGCAGGGTAAATAAAGACCATTATATCAAGGTCTTTAGAATATTACCTGACAGTATTATTTTTTGTGAAGCGCATCATCATTTTGTGAAGCGTATCCAGTCGACATCGAGGAATGCTCCGTCG
>SAMEA3663039__coassemble_612_pt1 | contig 9662 bp, 5 predicted proteins | sample SAMEA3663039__metabat2_low_PE_030 | metagenome-assembled genome bin SAMEA3663039 (sample SAMEA3663039) | pig gut metagenome | biome: pig gut; feature: pig-associated habitat; material: faeces | place: France | collected 2012 | reverse complement strand
TACCTATATATAATATGAATAGTGTAGGCATAATTTTTTCGTGTTTAAACGCCACGAGCAGACAGGACGCTATCAGCAAAGGTATCTCAGCATAACGTATGACAATACAACACATACAGAAATTAATGATTTACACTGAACCAAACAAAAAGATAGTGATGAAAAAGAAGTATGAGAAGCCTACATTCGTCGTAATCGCCATGGACAAGGAGATTATGAACCCTGAAGTAGGAAGTAATGGTGAGTCAGGCATCAATGCCCTCAGCAAGGGCAACAGCCACAACCTTTTCATGGAAGAAGAAGAAGAAACAGACGGCGAGAACAAGCAGAAATACAACTTGTGGAGCGAAGAGTAAGAAACAACGAACAACGGAACAGATTATGAAAAAGATTCTACTTATAACACTTGCCGCCCTCACATTTGCCTGTGGGGCAAAGGCACAGAAAACTGTGTTTCATAGCTATAACTTGGGTTTTTTGGGTAAAAGTTACTACCGTATACCTGCCATTCTCAATCAAGGAGGCAAACTGTGGGCATTTACCGATGACAGAACTAATGCAACCGGAGATATAGGCACGGGCAATATAAAAATCATGGCAAAGACAAGTACTGACAATGGAAGCAAATGGTCATCATCAACAACCATTGCCAATTACAGTAGCAACGCAGAATTTGACTATGCACATGGAGACGCTGCCGTAGTTTGCGACAGAGGCAATTCTAACAATATGCTCATGATGTGTGCGTCTGGTAATATTGGGTATCCAAGCTCAACTGCATCTTCTCCTATAAGAGTTGGAAAATATATTAGCACCGACGGAGGAAGCAAGTGGACAGGTACTGATGTGACAGATAAGATCTACGGCATATGGCGTTCGTCAACAACAAATAGCATTGAAAAACTATTTTTCTCCAGCGGTCGTATATGCCAGAGTGCAATCATAAATACAGGCAGCTATTACCGTCTTTATGCTGCATTGTGTTCTAATGTTGGCAGCCTCGTGGTTTATTCCGATGACTTCGGCGAGACATGGAATGCCCTTGGAGGAGTAAACGCACTTCCTGTACCTAAAGGTGACGAGGCAAAGATAGAGGAGCTGCCCAATGGAAACATTCTGATAAGCTCAAGAACGCGCAACAACAGCGGACGTTACTTCAATATCTACACATATACAGATAAAGAACAAGCAGAAGGTTCGTGGGGTACAGTCACAACTGCTTCTATTGGCTCAACTGATGACACCAACGGCGAGATACTTCTTGTGCCTGCAATGGCAAAGGACAGCAATAAGCCTATGTATATAGCCTTGCAGTCTGTGCCAACAGGTTCTACGAGGGCTAATGTCTCAATCTATTGGAAGCCAATCAACTCAATAAGTGATATTGACTCGCCAAATGATTTCGCCTCAGGATGGACACAGTACAAGGTATCTTCTACCACTTCTGCGTACTCGACTATGACTCTTGACAATAGTGGGAACATCGCATTCCTTTATGAGGAGAATGCTGTTGGTAAGAATGGTTATGATATCCAGTTCCAGTCATTATCACTGGAGACAATAACAACCAACGAATATACATATACAACAGCTTTAGATGAAGCTTCACATCGAACAGCTTTCCTCGATGGCTCAACGATACAAGACCCCTGGGTGGGAAAGGTTGTGACGCTGACAGCGAAGCTCGTCGACTCAAGTAATAACACAAAATACTTCTACCTCCATAGTGCTGATATGGATCTTAAAGATGGTGCTGAACTGAGTCTTAAAGTGGAGGAAACAAAGCCTACAACTTTGGACTACAGCTATTACTGGGTCATATCACAGGACCCAGGCACACAGACATACTATCTGTCTTCATATAAAGGTGACGGATATATAGGCAAAGGTTATGGACGTGACTACAGTGTTGAAGATGAGAATGCAGATGGCGCATATAAAGAAAGAATACCAGTATGTACCGACGATTACCAAAAAGAGTTTGACATAACTGGATTTGTAAAAAAGGAAACACAAAGCGAAGATGCTGCTGAGGAAATGGATGGATACGCCATAAAGTTCTCAAACGATGATGTCTTACGATACGTGGCTGTCAGCGAAAAAGGAGCTATCAACTGGTTTGACCACACCACGAAAGGAGACTATCCAGACAAGAACTTAGGAATACTCTGGACCACAGACTTTGATATAAAGGTTGTCGGGGAAACAAAAACAGTCGACAATTATGGCTCATGGGAAAATCCTACCCACTTCGGCTTCCCAGTGAAGATGACACGTAGCGATAACGATAAGGCAGATATTACGAAAGAGGGCTATTACTATTACGCCACTCTCAAGCTGCCATTCGCCGTTGACCTAACATCTGCTAAGGACGCATCTGGTAATTCATACACTCTGGAGGTATTGAAGTGTACAACTCCCCAGAACACTGTTGGCGAGGAAGTTATACTGTCAGATATCACATCAACTCTGAAAGACAAAACCCTTCCACGTGAGACCCCTGTCATACTTAGAATGGGGAAAAGAGAGTATGCAGAATACAATGACACCCAGATAACCCTGTATCTCCAGCCTGCTCTCGCACAGAACATCATCTGGACAACAGGATTGAAAGGTTCATTGGGCAAGAAGACATTCACCGACGCCGAGTACGACCCTGCCAACGCCAACTTCTTCATCCTTGGCAAGAAGACCGACGGACGAGTGAAGTTCTATTATATGAGCAATCAGGTGCTCGCCGCCAACAAGGCATACTATGTATATGAAGGCAATGCGTCAGCTAAATCACTCGTGTTCCGCTTCGACGACGACAACATCTCGACAGGCATCTCTCTCCCTGAGACAATAGAGACAACCAGTGACGCCGTCATCTACGACCTCTCTGGCCGCCGCGTCGCAGGAACAGCGAAGAAGGGTGTGTACATACGTGATGGGAAAAAATATATAGTAAAATAAAAAGAATTAGAATTTCAGTCTAATCATAATTTCACATAACAATTAGTAGTTTGGGGCTTCCATTTGTCGTGAGGACACGTGGAAGCTTATTTTTTATTAATACTTATTCCTGTCAAGCCATGGCATCATTGTCGGGATTGGCTACCGGACAGTAATAATACCTGAAGGATTATCTGCACACAGATGTATCACAGGTTTTAGCTACAAGCATGACCGAAGCATTATTATTCTACTCTGCCACTGTTGTTTCGGAGACACAGCATGTCAATATGTAAACAACAGATGGAACAACACGACAGGTGTCGGCAAACAGAGCAAGAATCTCTCTCTGTTTGCCGACACCTGTCGTTATCATATATAGCGGTTACTACACGCTGATTCAGCCAATACAAGTCAAATTGGGTACTTGCCAACATTATACTATCTCATTACTGTCTGTTGCTTTCATGAAGGTTCTCACAGAACATACACTCTGACAAACAATGAGATTTCATTTCTCCTTACCAACCATACCAGCGTCTACACATCCACCACCATCAGCTCGTCGGCAAGGATGGTGTTAGGGAAGACCTGTTGTGCCTCGTCGAGAAGGACCTTCTCTTTCGGATAGCGTGAGCTGTAATGGCCGAGCATGAGGCGTGAGACATGGCTGTCCTTAGCCACCATAGCCGCCTGGCGTGCTGTAGAGTGGCAGTATTTCTCGGCGTTGGCTATGCCGTCCTCTCCGTATGTCGCCTCATGGTAGAGGAGGTCGACACCATTGATGATGGAGGCCAGACTGGGCAGATAGGCGGTATCAGAACAGTAGGCATAGGCACGGGGAGCATCGGCAGGACGAATAAGACGGCTGTTGGGGATGACGGTCCCATCGTCCGTGACCCAGTCATCGCCAGCCTTGATGTTGTTTATCTGTGACAGCGGGATGTTGTAGAAGTCAATCATATCGCGACGGATGTGTGGCAACGACGGCTTCTCACGGAAGAGATAACCAGAACATGGAACACGATGCTTCAGCGGAATGGTCTCGACCGACAGGCTGCGGTCGTCAAAGACAGTGGCGTGGACTGTTGTGTCGACAGCATGGAAGATGACATCATAGCCAAGGTCGTGACAGAAGAGGCGTATCTGGCTGAACAGCATGGCCTCAAGCTCGGCAGGGGCATAGACATGAAGGGGAGCTGTGCGGCCGAGCAGTCCGAAGGTGGATATCATGCCGATAAGCCCAAGACAGTGGTCGCCATGGATATGTGATATGAAGACTGCCTGTAGCTTTGTGAATGGTATGCGTGTGCGGCGCAGCTGCAGCTGTGTGCCCTCAGCACAGTCTATCATGAAGAGTTTGCCCCTTATCTCAACAACCTGGGAGGAAGGGAGATGGCGCATGGTGGGTGTGGCAGAGCCACAGCCGAGGATATGAATCTTGAATGGTTCCATAGAGTGGGTATGGTGAATGGTTCTTTTTCTTCGTGGAGAGGTCTGGGGGACCAGGCTTCTTGGGGCAGGCCCGCCCAGGGAGTTGTCTCGCCCAGAGAGTTGTCTTGCTCAGTGGCTTATGGGCGGGAGCAAGTACAAGGGCGGAGCAGCTGAGGGGATGGTGAGCGTGTCATGCCCTACCCTATCGATGCTCAAGGTGGGGCATACCAGCAGCTACCCCTTAAGGAGGCTGGCAATATCAGAGGGTACGGTGATGTCTGCTGTCGGCAGGCTGTCCCATGAGAACAGGCTGACAATATCGCGCGGGGCAACAGGCTCAGGACGTGGCAACAGTCCGGCGTGATAGGCAAGGAATCCCACTATCTCCTCTGGAGAGAAACGCTGGCGCAAGGCTCCCATGTCAAGACTCTTGTCACGCTTCGACAACCGCTGTCCTGCCTCGTTACACAACAAAGGGATGTGGGCGTAGGATGGTGGCGTGAGACCGAGCAGGCGGAAGAGATACAGCTGCTGTGGGACTGAGAGCAGAAGGTCTCGCCCACGTACTACCTCTGTAATGCCCATGAGGGCATCGTCTACGACAACAGCGAGCTGATAGGCCCATGCTCCGTCGGCACGCCGCAGGATGAAGTCGCCACAATGACGGGAGAGATTGACCGTCTGCCGGCCATAATGGATATCAGAGAATGTGATGTCCTCATCAGGGACGATGATACGTGTCGCGCCAGGGCGGGTGGGGATTCTGTCAGCGGAGATATTACCCGGCCTGCATGTCCCCTTGTAGACAACTCTGCCATCAGACTCATGTGGAGCCTGTGTCGCCATTATATCGGCACGTGTGCAATAGCAGGGATATGTCAGATGCAAGGCTGCGAGGCGCTCGAGATAACGCTCGTAGATATCTCCCCTTGTGCTCTGCACATAGCGCTCGTCCCAGTCGAGTCCCAGCCATCTGAGATCATCCTCTATCTGCAGGGCAAATTCCTCGCGCGAGCGCTGCCTGTCGATGTCCTCTATACGCAGCACGAACCGCCCGCCCTGCTTGCGTGCTGAGAGCCACGAGAGGAGAGCAGAGTAGATATTCCCGAGATGCATGCGCCCTGTCGGCGATGGTGCGAAACGTCCTGTCATATGTCCTGTCATATGTCCTGTCATACGTCCAGTGGTTATATATTTAGTCCTCGTCCTCTTTATATGCCCCGTCGACGAGGTTGCGCCTTATCTTCCAGCCTATGGCAGCATGGATGATGGACATGAGAGGCGAGAGATAGCAGAAGAAACAGAAGGGCAGATAGGTCAGTGTGGCAACACCGAGGACAGTGGCCTGGGTCATACCACACGTGTTCCACGGTATGAGGACAGATGTCACAGTGGCACTGTCCTCACAAGAGCGGGAGAGAAGACGCGGCTCGTAGCCCTGGCGCTCATACTCCTCCCGGAACATGTTGGCAGAGAGAATGATAGAGATATACTGGTCGCCCGTCATGAGATTCATGGCGATACCGTTGAAGACTGTAGCCGAGACAAGTCCGACACGTGTCCTGACCATGCGCCGCGCAATAGCTTTAAGGAAGCTGCGGAGCATGCCGCAAGCTGTCAGGGCTCCACCGAAAATCATGGCCGAGAGAATAAGCCAGATGGTATCGAGCATGCCCGACATGCCACGTGTGGACACAAGACTGTCGAGCAGGGGGACACCTGTGCTGACAGAAGTGCTCGAGCTGAGGGTGAGCACAACGCCCTTGAAGAGCGATAGGGGTGTGGCCTCCTCAACACCTGCTATCTGGCAGAGTATGTCTGTCTGGAAGACAAGCGCCATGATGACAGCAAGCAGAGCCGAGGAGAAGAGGACTATCAGCGACGGCACCTTCTTATATATAAGGAAGGCTGTCACCAAGGGAACAAGGAGAAGCCAGGGACTTATATTGAATGTTCGCCCGAGAGCCTCAACAAACTCTGTCGTGTCAGCCTCCCTGCCGCTCCCCATCCAAAGGCCGGAGATAGAGAATATGGCAAGGGTGATGAAGACCGACGGCCCCGTGGTGAGCATCATATAGCGTATGTGGGTGAAGAGAGGCGTGCCGCTGGTTGATGACGCAAGAACCGTGGTATCACTGAGTGGAGACATCTTGTCGCCAAAATATGCACCGGAGATTATCGCGCCCGCTGTCCACCCGTCAGAGAAGCCAAGGGCACGCCCTATGCCAAGCAGGGCAAGACCTATGGTGGCAATCGTTGTCCACGACGAGCCGGTCATCAATGACACCACAGCACTTATGACACAGGCAGAGGCAAGGAAAACAGTGGGATGGATAATCTGCACTCCATAACAGATGAGAGTGGGGACAATACCGCTTATCATCCACGCCCCGGAGAGCATGCCTATGACAAGAAGGATATAGATGGAGACTGTCGTCTCGTGCACCTTGTTCTCGATGCTGTGCTCTATCTCGCTCCATTTCACTCCACAGAATGCCATACCAAGGACGACACATACCGCCGTGGAAGTAAGAAGGGCTATCTGTGAGGGACCTGACAGGGCATCGCTTCCGAAGACAGAGATTGTCACCGAGAGCATGACGACAAGTGTTATGAACGGGATGGAACTGAGCCATGCCGGCGGATTGGGTATGTTGGTATTGTTAATGCTCATGAGATGAATGACAGGGTGGATAAATATATGATGATGTATTGAAGATAATGGCAGGCAGCCATGAATGGAGCCAAACGTTGAGAGACATGGCCGTAGAGAGCTATCCAATGATGAATAATCGTGGCTACAGCCGTTTCGCAATGCAAAGGTAATGCTTTTTCTGTAAATAAAATGTAAAAAGGGAATACTAAATTTTGATATTACGTGAAGAATAACTAATTTTGCCACGTAATATGCATTCATGTGTGGAATATTCATGGAGGCATCACTTGATGACTATAAGAAAAGAAAGAAGAAAGAAGAAAGAAAAAAAAGAAAAAAGGAAAAAACAAATAACAACTAAATAAATCAAAAACCTTCAAGAACGAAATGAAACAGTATCGTCTCATAGACAATATCCTTGGCTGGGTGACATTCATCATCGCCGCCTTCGTATATTGTTCTACCATCGAGCCGACAGCATCATTCTGGGACTGTCCTGAATTTATCACAACAGGCTACAAGCTTGAGGTTGGCCATCCACCGGGCGCGCCATTCTTCATGCTCACAGCAAACATCTTCTCACAGTTTGCGAGCGACCCGTCGAAAGTGGCGCTGATGGTCAACACAATGTCAGCTCTGCTCTCAGCCACATGTATCCTATTCCTCTTCTGGTCGATAACCCATCTGACGAGGAAGCTCTTAACAGAGAGTGGCGAGGATATACCGCTGAGGAAGGTCATAGCAATAGAGGCCAGCGGACTTGTCGGAGCCTTGATATACACATTCTCCGACACATTCTGGTTCTCAGCAGTGGAGGGCGAGGTGTATGCATACTCGTCAGCTTTCACAGCCGTAGTGTTCTGGCTCATACTGAAATGGGAGGACCATGCCGACGAGCCACACTCTGACCGTTGGCTTGTGCTGATAGCCTATATGACAGGCCTTTCCATAGGAGTCCACCTGCTGAACCTCCTCTGCATACCGGCTATCGTGCTGGTATATTATTACAAGAGATTCCCCAATGCCGACCTCAAGGGCTCGCTCATAGCCCTCGCGGTGTCATTCGTCATCATTGCCGGTGTGCTGTATGGCGTCGTGCCAGGTATCATCACTGTCGGCGGATGGTTCGAGCTGTTCTTCGTGAACACCCTCAACTGTCCGTTCAACACAGGCGTCATAATATATATCATAGTGCTTGTGGCCACTGTAATATGGGCCATACGTGAGAGCTACATACAGAAGAACAAGAAGCGCGAGAACATCTCCCTGCTTCTGTCAATAGCCCTCCTCGGCATACCATTCTACGGTTACGGATGGTCAGCAGCTGTGATAGGCATCGTGCTGCTCGCAGTGATGTGGTTCGTGTTGAGAATTAAGCGCGACGGCAAGGAGCTGATAACATCACGCCTAAAGAATACCACACTGCTCTGTCTGCTGATGCTCATGATAGGCTACTCGACATATGCTGTCATAGTCATCCGCTCATCGGCCAACCCTCCTATGGACCAGAACTCGCCAGAGGATATCTTCACCCTCGGGTCATATCTCAGCCGTGACCAGTATGGCGACCGTCCCCTGCTCTATGGCGAGGCATACACATCGCAGGTGGCTCTCAGCGTAGAGGGCAATATGTGCAAACCGGTGATGGAGAAAGGCGCCCCAGTCTACCAGCGTGTGGAGAAACACTCGCCCGACGAGCCTGACCGCTATTTCGTGGTGAGGACAAAAGACAAGTATGTCTACGCACAGAATATGTTCTTCCCCCGTATGCATGACTCAAGCAAGGCAAGAGACTACGAGTCATGGATGGGAGGCGTAGAGGGCAACACTGTACAGTATGACCGTTGCGGAGAGATTATCGACGTGAAGATACCGACATTCGCAGAGAACATACGCTTCTTCCTGTCATACCAGTGCAACTTCATGTACTGGAGATACTTCATGTGGAACTTTGCCGGACGACAGAACGACTGCCAGGGCAATGGCGAGCTGGAGCATGGCAACTGGATAACCGGCATACCATTCATAGACAACGCCATGCTTGGCGACCAGTCTCTTCTCCCTGACGACCTGAAGGAGAACAAGGGTCACAACGTCTTCTACTGTCTGCCCCTTATCCTCGGCCTCTTAGGCCTCTTCTGGCAGGCATTCCGTAACCAGAAAGGCATCCAGCAGTTCTGGGTTGTCTTCTTCCTGTTCTTCATGACAGGTCTCGCCATCGTCATTTATCTCAACCAGAACCCATCACAGCCCCGTGAGCGTGACTATGCCTATGCCGGCTCTTTCTACGCCTTCGCCATATGGTGTGGCATGGGTGTCGCTGCCATCATAAGTTTCCTTGAGGAGAAGCTTAAGCGCAGCTCTGTCATCATGTCGGCAGCCATAGGCCTCGTGTGCCTCCTCGTGCCGATACAGATGGCATCCCAGACATGGGACGACCACGACCGTTCAGGAAGATACACATGCCGTGACTTCGGACAGAACTACCTCATGTCGCTGCAGGAGAACAGCAACCCCATCATATTCACCAATGGCGACAATGATACATTCCCGCTATGGTATAACCAGGATGTGGAGGGCGTAGGGACCAACGCACGCGTATGTAACCTATCGTACCTCGCTACCGACTGGTATATAG
>SAMEA3663039__coassemble_575_pt1 | contig 10106 bp, 5 predicted proteins | sample SAMEA3663039__metabat2_low_PE_030 | metagenome-assembled genome bin SAMEA3663039 (sample SAMEA3663039) | pig gut metagenome | biome: pig gut; feature: pig-associated habitat; material: faeces | place: France | collected 2012 | reverse complement strand
ATATTGTACCGCCCTCGTCGATGTAGATGTATCCACGGAGAGAGCAGCGGCAGTTAGCCTTTGCTATACCTGTGTTGTCGTCGAGCCACTGGTACATGTTTGCTGTGTTCCAGGCGTCAGAGCCTGTGATAGGCACTTTTGACATCTCCTTGGTGTGGTTGCCCCAGTCTTCCCAGAGGTTGTTGAGCTTCAGTGTGTCTGAGTCATAGTGGTAGAACTCGATGACACCGAGTTTGGCGTCTGTGTTAGGGAATCTGAATACCTCGGGGTATTCTGCATCAGTGTACTTGCCTGCCTCGTCGGCTGCTACCAGCTCGTTCCACTCTGAGCGCTTGCGCACCTTGTAGAAGACTGTCTTCGGGAGCTTGTAGAAGAGGCCCTCATGGTCGTAGCTGTCATCGTCTGAGCCTACGCCATAGTATCTCCAGAACTGCTTGTAGATGACCTTGTTGTAGATGTTCCAGCGCACGAGGTCTTTCCAGCGTATGTTCTCTCCGCCGAACTCCCATGCTCTCTCGTCAACAATGGCCTGGAAGAAAGCGTCCTTTGAGCCGAGGGCATCGACATAACCGTCTACCTTCTCTGCCTTGTTTGCGGCATTGCGGAATGCGCGCTCACGGACTTGCTTCAGGGCTGCCTTCGCTGCGTCTGTAGGGCCGTTTATCTCGTTCTCTGCCTCAGCGAACATGAGGAGGACGTCAGCATAGCGCATGTACGGGAAGTTGATGCCTGTGCTGCCCTGTGATGTATTGCCCATAGAGGCGCTCTGGTCCCAGAACTTTGACCACTTCAGGCAGTAGTTGGTATAGCTGTTCTGTACGACTGGTGTGCCGTCGAAGTTGTATGACCAGTAGCCTACCATGTCACGGCGTGCGTCCTGTGGGTCGAATGTATAGCGGTAGAATGAGTTGAGGCCGACAGAGCCTGTTGTGCGTCCCCATGCGTGGTCGGTGTCGCCTGCGCTTGAGAGGTCGCACTTAGGACCATGTATATAGCCGATGTTGCCGTTGACATTCATCGTGAATGGTATCTCGAAGATAACGTCGTCGGCTGAGTTGACCTTGTAGTTACACTCGTCGATGAATACCTGGAAGTAGTCGTTTGTGAGTGAGTGGCCTGACTCGTTGATGACTGAGTCGGCGTATGTGCGTGCTATGTGGTAGTAGTCCATATAGTCGCTTGGGCGCTGCATTGTGCCCACCTCAGTCTCTGATGAGCCTGGGCGGAGCGAGTATCCTCCGCGGAAGAGGGCTATACGTGAGATGAGTGCCCATGCGTACTCCTTTGAGCAGCGCTCCACACCTTCTGTTATCTCCTTGGCGAGACGCATCTTCGGCGCTGCAGCCTTGAGGTCGTTGATGAGGGCTGTGAGTATCTCGTCGCGCTGTCCCATAGGCATGACGAGGTTTTCCTGCTCGTATGTTCGTGTAAATGTGAACGGCACGTCGCCGAAGAGGATAACGAGGTCGAGGAAGTTCATGGCGCGGATGCACTTTGCCTCTCCTACCATCTGCAGGAGGTCGGCATTGCCCTGCTTGTAGAGCTCTGACTGCTCAGCGGCGCAGACGAAGTTGTTGGCGCGCTCTATAGTCTCGTAGGCGGCATCCCACAGGCTCTTGACGTTGCTGCCGTCGGCCTCTCCGTCGAAGAGTTTCCACTCGTTGTGGCTCGCGCTCTGTATCTCAGCAGATGATGTGGCGAACTCCACATCGCTGTTGAAGTTGAATGTGGTCAGATAGGCATAGCCGTAGGTGCTGCCTGAGCATGTTGACTCATAGACGGCATTGAGCAGACGGTCAGCCTCGGCGGTGTTGCTGAAGACGTACTCGTCAGTGACCTTCGAGGGCGCCTCGACATCGAGATAGTCGTTGCAGGCTGTGAGTGCCGTCATAGAGAGACCACAAAGTATGATATGCTTTATTTTCATTGTTTGTTTCTCCTAAATTATATATATGACTATTGATTAGAAAGAGAGGTTCAGACCAAGGAGGTAGCTGTGGCTACGTGGATAACGGTTGTAATCGACGTTAGGAGTGAGTCCGTTCTGGATATCAACCTCCGGGTCATAGCCTGAATAGCCTGTGATGCAGAATATGTTTGAGCCTGTCACGTAAACACGCAGACGTGAGATGCCCCACTTCTTTGTCAGCGATGTAGGCAGTGTGTAGCCTATGGTGAGGTCATTCAGACGGAGGAATGAGCCGTCCTCAACGAAGTTGGAGAGTGTGTAGCGTGCTGTGACGTCCTGTGGGTTCCAGAGTGTCTTGCCGGCGTTGACGCTCTCGTATACGTCGAGGTAGTCAATGTGCTGTGAGTTGCTCAAGAGTGGCTCGTTGAGGTTATATATGCTCTGTGTGCCGTCAGCGTTGGTGTTGTAGATGTCTCCGTAGTATACCCAGCGGTTGTCATAGCCGAACTTGGCGAGGACGTTGCGTGGGTTTGTCTGGCTTGCGCCGCATGCCGTTGAGAGGTCGTAAGCTGTGGCGTTGATGACGTCGAAGTCGAGCATGTATGTGAAGTTGGCCACGAAGTCGAAGTTCTTCCAGCGTCCGTTGAGGCCGAAACCGCCCTGGAGTTTAGGGTTGGTGTTGCCGACAACGGTACGGTCGTTGATGTCTATCTTGCCGTCGCCATTGAGGTCCTTGAGCTTGATGCGGCCTGGGGCTGTACCGAAGAGGCCTTCTACAGTAGGCTTCTCCTGCACGCCAGGGTTGTCTGCGAGATACTCCTCGTCGTTGGCAGCATAGTTGAATCCGTTGCGGTGGAACTCGTCGAATCCGTAGATGCCGTCAAATACATAGCCGTAGATGAGACCTACCTCCTGACCCTCGACGAGGCGGAAGTTGTCCTCTGAGTCCCATTTCTTGCCTGGGATATAGGCGTCTGTACCGTTGATTTTCTCTACCTTTGTCTTGTTCCATCCCATGGTGAGGTTAGCTGAGAGGACATAGTCCTTGCCACGGAGGATGTCACCGTTCATTGTGAGCTCTATACCCTTGTTAGAGACCTTACCGACGTTCTGCCATTGGTAAGAGTAGCCTGTCGTGGTAGGTATCTGGCAGCGGTAGAGGAGGTCACGTGTGGTGTTCCAGTAGAACTCAGGTGTCACTGTGAGGCGTCCCTTGAACAGGGAGATATCGAGCGCGAGGTTGCGTGTGATGGTTGTCTCCCACTTGATGTCTGTGTTAGGGAAGAGGTTATCTGATGCGTAAAATTTGTCACCATCCTTTGTTGTGGTGCTCTCGCCCCATGATGGGCCGCCGCTGCTGTTGATGGAGTACTGGTAGCGCCAGCGGTCGTCGCCGATGTTGTTGTTACCTGAGAGACCGAATGCAGCGCGTATCTTGAGGTTGTCAACGACATCCTTGTTCCACCAAGGCTCCTCAGACACTACCCATGCGCCTGATATGGCAGGGAAGTAACCCCACTGGTTGCCCGGTGCGAAGCGTGTCGAGCCGTCGGCACGGAATGTAGCCGAGAGGAGGTAGCGGTGCTTGAAGTTATAGTTGGCCTGACCGAAGAACGATGCCATGCGGTTAGGCGTTGTCAGCGATGATGTTGAGGCATAGGCAGAGCCGAGACCCATGTTGTTCAGAGCTGAGCGTGGCTCTATGAACTGTGGGAAATAGCGTGATGCCTGGTAGTTTGTCTTTGTCTGGTTGTGCTGGATTTCCTGTCCGAGGAGGAACGAGAGGTTGTGAGCGTCCTTCAGTGTGAGGGCATAGTTCACAGTATTTGTCCAGGTGTACTTGAAGTTATGTGTGTTTGTTATCTGTGCCACCGGCATGTTCTCGTTTCCTGCAGCTGTGTCTGTCAGATAGCCGTAGAAGCGGTTGTTGTCTGAGAATGACCAGAACTGTGCCAGGTCTGTCTTGAACGTGAGGCCCGGGATAATCTCCCATGTGAGGCTGGCCTGGTTGGTGAAGCTGTAGGCGTGCTTGAGGTTGTAGTTCTGGTTGATGTCGTCAACAGGAGAAGCGAGCTTCCAGTAACGCTCGACATTGAAGTCTTCCCACTCCTCGTCGCGCGATGTGTACTCACGGATACCGTTTGTAGGCCTGTAGTTCAGCACGCCGATGAGTCCCTTTGTGCCTATGCCGCTTGCGCCAGCGCCGAGGTCACGGCGGTATGTGAAGCGTGGGTTGATGAGGAGGCGGAGGTTAGGTGCGAGCTGCGCGTTAATCTTGGTGTTCATGTTTGTGCGGCGCACTCCTGAACCCTCGATGATACCGTTCTGGTTGTGCTGTGTGAGCGATGTCGAGAAGCGGAGCTTGTCGTTGCCGCCCTGCACTGTGGCGTTGTACATCTGTGTCAGCGCTGCCGAGCCCATCAGCTCGTCCTGCCAGTCGTGGGTGGTCTTTGTCTTGTAGATGTCAAGGTCGTTAGGGTTACCGAAGTCACGGCGGAAGATATTTGTCTTGGAGTTGCTGCCGATACATCCGTCGAGCTGGTACTTCACGAACTCGTATGTGTCAAGCATCTCCTGCTTTCCGGCGAGCCATGAGAGCTGTCCGTAGGCGTTGAAGTCGACCTTTATCTTGCCAGCCTGTGCCGACTTGGTGGTCACGACAACAACACCGTTACCACCACGCGCACCGTAAACGGCTGTCAGCGAGGCGTCCTTGAGGACATCGATGCTCTGGATGTCAGTAGGAGGGATATCATTGATGTTGTCTGTCTGGAATCCGTCGACGATGAAGAGAGGCTTCGCGTCCTGTGAGTCAGAGATGGCCGAGCCACCACGGATACGGATATTGATGTCAGCACCTGGCTGACCGTCGACTGTTGTCACCTGCACACCGGCAATCTTACCTGCGAGAGCCTCGGCAGCCGAAGCGACAGGCACAGCGGCGAGCTTGGCGCCTGATACTGAGCCGACAGAGCCGGTGAGGTCCTTACGTGCCTTTGAGGTATAGCCGATGACTACAACCTCCTCGACAGCAGCAGCGTCGTCCATGAGCTTAATCTGCAGTCCCTGGCCTGCTGCCACTTCCTGAGTGACCATGCCGACGTAAGATACAACGAGTTTTTTCCCAGCGGCAACCTTCATCTTGAAGTTACCGTCGATGTCAGAAATAGCAGCGTTCTTGGTATTGCCCTTCTCGACAATCGTGGCGCCTATGATAGGCTCGTTGTTCTGGTCGACAACGGTACCACTGCATTCCGACTGTGCCCAGAGGGCTGACGGGAACGCCGCGAGTAGCATTACCAACATGCATGCCTTGCAAAAGAGTTGCTTTGCTTCCTTCATGTTGTGATGTGATTTTAGTTAGATTTATTTAATATATTTGTTGATATGCTAGTTTTTCATAGGGGCTGGATGAAATACATTCTCTCAGATAGGGGTGATGGGGGTGATAGGAGTGACTGTAGATGGGGTGACAGTGGATGGGGTGACAGTGATGAGGGGTGACAGTGGATGGGGTGAATGTGGTGGGGTGAATGTGGATGGCTTCCGGGACATACCGGCGGGGGTATACCTGTGGGGGAGCCGTCAGGGGCGCACGGAGACACAGGCTGGTGTAGCCAGAATGAAGGATACTGTTATCACCGTGCTCTCTTGTAGAGAGTAACTGTTATTAATTTACGATAAGGTTAACTTAAATTTGTTATTATGTGTATGAATTGACTGCAAAGTTAACTTTTTTCAACATAATAAACAAATATTACAACCACATTAACGGTTAAAAAACATTAAACAACCATGAAAGCATAAGAAAATAATGGCCAATATGTTTGATATATGTTATCTGACGAGGTTAACAAACGATAATATATGTTACGTCAGACTAATATCTGCATGTAAGGACGACGTTATCCTGACGCAGTGAGAATAAGATAAGCAGGAGGGAGCACCTCACTACGTTATATCACATACATATCCTGCACCACTATACAATACATTCATTATAAAGAATCACTGCTGTACGGTAATAATATTTGTGCACAATCCCACGGTTCTACCGGACAGTAATATTATAAGATAATTCAACCTTCACAAATAACCAATAAAGTTGAATATCAAGAGATTAATAAGTGTAAGCCATAAAGATCATTTTAAGCCCGTCTGTAAGGATGTTCAAAACGAACCTGTTGGACAACGAAGCTAAAAAAAAAAAAAATCGCCCCGCAGTGTTATTTTTTATAGCGGAACGAATAAAACCAGGCAACCAGCAAGCGCGAGATTCTGCCGGACAGATTCATCCTCCCATCAGCCTCCCCGCCAGCGCTACAAGCTCAGGCTGGCTGTCAGGAGCATCTCACGTGGCCTGACGTATGTCATGGCGGTGAGGGTCTTGTCGGGCATGATGGTCGTGCGCTCATATCGTCTCACACCCATTATGTTCGTGATGTCAAGGCGGAGGCCGAGGCGTCTCATGCGGTATTCCACCCCGGCATCGGCAAAGGAGCACACCCCGCTGCCCTCGCTGTTGTCATGATATATCTCGCCGGCGAGGGAGAGCAGCCAGCGTCCGGATGTCATGTTCACCCCGAGGCGGTGGGACAGCTGTGTGACGGCCGACACATCTCCCCCACCCTTCTGGCCTGTGCGTGAGGATGTCATGGCAGTGCGTCCGTCAACAGCGAGCCACGGTGTGGGCATCATGCTGAGCCTCGCCTCTGTCGTGTATGTCGTCATGCGGTATGGCAGGGCCTCCCGGCCTATCATCATCCTGTAGCTGTATGATGCCGCTCCGGCGGCAAGGCTGAGGGTTGTCTTCGCCCAGTCGAATGTCTTTGAGCCACGCAGGCTGAGGTTAAGCATTGTTGACGAGTAGTGGCCGCCTGTCGCCTCACGGCGGTATATGATGCCGTCAAGGTGGCTCTCATAGAGAGTCATGCCACGGTTATGGCTCATGAAGGCCATTATGCTGCCCGAGAGGCCGTAGGACATGTTGCTGACAGTATAGATGACATTGGCCATGTGACGCCACTGGGCCTCCAGCTCTCCACTGCCTGTCGTTATATTATTATAAGAGGTATATATGGGGCATGAGGTGACCATGCCGATAGTCTGCGGCACATAAGCGGCGCTGTATGCGGCCATGATGTCTGACATGCCCGAGAGCTTGTAGCGTAATGACACCTCAGGCTGGACGATAAACGTTGTCATCCCTCTGCCGTCGAGCCTCATGCTGACAAGCGTCAGGGGCGCGGCAACCGATATGCTCCCGTCCCTTATGGGCAGCGAGGCTGACGGTCTCACCATTCCTTTCGCCACGCTATAGCGTGTCAGGAACGCTGTTCCATCGCTGTATCTGGCTCCATAGTATGAGGCGGTGGCGTCCCATGATGTCCAGAAGCCGAATATGCGCTGCCTGAGGGAGAGTGTCGTCTCGGCCATGATGTCGTCTGAATCTATCCGCTGTGTTGTGTCGGCCGCTGTCAGCAGGCGTGTCGGGTGATGGTTATAAGCCGCCGTGGCCGACCATTTCAGTGTCCGTGAGCCGCCAACAGGCATCGTCAGCTCAACCTTGTCGGCTATATACTGTGAGCGCGGCTCCACCCTCTGCCGCCTCGCGCCCGCCGCTGTCGAGCCTTCAGCATAGCCGGTGTTGAAGTCGAGATGTCCCCTCAGCGTGTTCGTCAGATAACGCTCGCTCGTGTTCTGTTCATACCTCACCTCGGCCTCCCACTCACGCAGCCATACTGACTGCTCATAGTCCTCGCTGAGAACAGCCTCAGCGTCAGTGGCGTGGTAGGTTGTCACGGTCGCCTGCTGGCCTGCCGTGTTGTCTGTGAGGAATGAGAGGTGTGTCCTCAGCTGTCCCTCACCGCCAGTCTTCCAGAGCCAGTTGGAGGCGGCCATTGTGGTGCTGTTCGCCGCCACGCGCGCCTCGTCAATCCCTGTCGCCGTGGTCTTTATCTCACTGACCGGAGGGCGCGACGTGGTGTTGCTGAAGACATCAGCCCCTGTCATGTCGCGCAGTTCGTCAGCGACATTCTTGCCCGTGTTGTTATATTTCACGACATTTATGCTCTGCCGTCCTTTGCCGAACATCATGGCGAGGAGACGCACATCGGCAAGCATGTCACAGCCCGGCGCGTCCTGTGTAGCCATGCCTGCCCCGACATCGGCCCTCGCTGTCCATTTTGCCTTGGCCTTCTCGATAAGGACGAGGTTGATGGCCACCTCGTTGCTGTACTCCTTGTCCTGGAGCACACGCTTCGCCTGATGATTTCTCAACACCTCCACCTCTCTCACCATGCTGGCATCGACATTCTCGCTCACGAGGGCGTACTTCGAGCCGCTGATGTCCATATTCTCCACATAGAGCGTGCTTATCGACTTGCCGTTGAACTTTATCGTGCCGTTGTCCGTCACCTCCATCCCTGGCATCCTCGCTATGACATCGGCGATACTACGGTCCTGCACATGTGTGAATGCCGACACCTTGTATGTCAGCGTGTCGCCGCTCTGGCTCATGCGCTTCGGCCTCACCTCGACAGCCTGCAGCCCCGTCATGCTCTCGTCCATGACGATAGAGCCGCCGTTACTGAAGCTGGCGGCGGCGGTCTCACTCGGCTCATAGCCAAGCATCGTGACGCGTATGAGGCTTATCTCCTTCCCTGCCGGGCGGGCGATGGAGAATGTCCCGTCTGCCTTGGTCCTGGTGAAAGCCACGGGCTTCTTGCTGCTGTCCGCAAGCACGACGCTGGCCGCGCGCAGCCCTGTGCCTGTCTGCCTCGCCACCACCTTGCCGCTGTATGTCTGGGCGTAAGACCTGTTGATGGAGAGCAGGGCGAGCAGTATGATTGAAGCTAAGTATATGGGCATGATTGTTCTCGTTATTTTATACGCACGACTAATGATGCAGGATGGGCATCATTAGCTCCGCCCACATGTCATTCCCTCTCATACGGTTCGGTGTAACGCTCTATGAGCACCGGCTTTTCCGATGCCTGTCCTGTAGTGCCAGCGCCTGAGGCTGTCCTCACGTTAGCCTTCACGCCCTTCATGTCCATATATCTTGTGACACTGCCGAGAGGGTCGCTCTCCAGACGCACGATGGCACGCTCCAGTTTCTCCGGTGTTGTCGTGGAGTATTTCCCCTCAGGCAGGGTGATGGCGTCATGGACATCGGTGCAGATGGCGAAGCAGTCAAAACGGACATCGCCGCTACGGTCATAAGCCGACATGACAAGCCCCGGCAGACCGCAGAGGCGGAACGGGCCGTCGCTGATGGCTATATTCTCTGCATACCACGCTGTCCACTTACGGCCGTTATATGAGGCCTCAGCTTTATGGCAGGCATGTCCGAGAATGATGGTGTCACCATCAAGAAGAGTCCACTGGGGCGACGACTGGTCGGCAAACTTATATGACTCCAGCCCATGCCAATAGACCGTCTGTGTCCCCTCAGCGGGACAGTTCTTCATGCAGACATATTTCATGTTCGGTGTCGGCAGCTGCTCACGGTGATGCGCGTTGAGGATATCCTGTGTCGTACCTCCAGCCCTCCTCACGCTGTCAGCGAGCTGCGTACGGTCATATTCCGCGCGGCTGTGGTATTTTGACACGCCGTTTCTCCCGATGTCGAGCCAGTGCTCGTCAATGCGTGGCTTCTTATTCTCAATCCTGCGTATGGCGCTTGTATAGCAGAATCTGTACAACACGCTGTCAACCACCTCTTGTGCCGCAAGCGTCTGGGTTATCGCCACGAGGACAACAGCCACAGACATACGGCGGTAGATATCAGTCGTCAGGAGTCTCTTGCTCATGGTCATGGTCGTCTAAAGTGTCACAATAATCCTGAAGTTCTACAATATCTCAAGTGGCTCGGCCTCGGTCATAACGCCTTTAAATGTCACTTCAATGCATGAAGCACGTATCACAGTCTCTATCTCCGCTTTCGACTGTATCGGGAACGATGCCATCAAGACTAACACAAAACTTAAAAGTAATTTTTTCATTAGTTCTGTAATTTTAGTTAAACTTAGATGTCTTTGTCTTTTTGACGTTTTTATTATTAAAAGGTTTAAAACACCTGTATTCTATGTCAAGGAGAGGCGACACACGTCCACGAACATCAGCAAGCCACTGTGGTCCCGCTAAGTCTATCGGCGTGTGTCGCCTCTCCTTTGATATACAAAACACATGTTAA
>SAMEA3663039__coassemble_527_pt1 | contig 10681 bp, 9 predicted proteins | sample SAMEA3663039__metabat2_low_PE_030 | metagenome-assembled genome bin SAMEA3663039 (sample SAMEA3663039) | pig gut metagenome | biome: pig gut; feature: pig-associated habitat; material: faeces | place: France | collected 2012 | reverse complement strand
CTTTTCAGGAGGTTGATGTAGTAGGCATAACCCAGCCTATCACCAAGTGGAACTATCAGATACGCCGTGCGGAAGATATCGCATGGGCTGTATCCCGCGCCTTCTATATCGCGAGCAGCGGCCGTCCAGGGCCTGTCGTACTCGACTTCACGAAGAACGCCCAGACGGCCATGATAGACTACGAGCCGAAAAACATTGATTTCATACGCAGCTACAACCCTGTGCCAACACCAGCAGAAGGCTCTATAGAGAAGGCCGCCCGTATGATTAACGACAGCGTGAAGCCTTTCATGCTTGTCGGTCAGGGTGTCGAGCTCGCCGATGCCCGTGATGAGCTCCTCGCTCTTTGCGAGAAAGCCCAGATACCATTCGGCACAACATTCCTCGGCCTGTCTGCCGCCCCATCCGACCATCCTCTCAATATGGGCAAGCTTGGCATGCACGGGAATCTCGCACCTAACGTGATGACAAACCAGTGTGATCTGCTGATAGCTGTCGGCATGCGCTTCGACGACCGTGTCACCGGCAACCTGAAGAACTATGCGAAACAGGCGAGAATCATCCATTTCGATATAGACCCGTCAGAGATAGACAAGAATGTCAAGGTCAACCTCGCTGTCCTCGGCGACTGCAAGCACACTCTCGCCGAGGTAACCAAGCTTGTCGATGCCGCCACACACAACTCATGGATAGAGGGTTTCAAGCCCTATGACGAGAAAGAGTACAACAAAGTCATCAAGCCTGCAGTCTATCCAGATGGAGGCCCACTGCTCATGGGCGAGGTGGTCAAGCGAGTCAGCGAGGCATCGAACAATGAGGCTGTCCTTGTCACCGATGTCGGCCAGAACCAGATGTTCGGCTGCCGATACTTCAAATTCACAAAGCCACGCTCAGTCGTGACAAGTGGAGGTTGCGGAACGATGGGATTTGCCATCCCTGCCGCTATCGGCGCCACATTCGGCGCGCCAGACCGCACAGTATGCATGTTCTGTGGCGATGGCGGCTTCCAGATGACAATACAGGAGCTTGGCACAATAATGGAGCAGCAATGTCCTGTCAAGATGATTCTCCTCAACAACAATTATCTCGGCAATGTCCGCCAGTGGCAGTATATGTTCTTCAATAAGCGCTACTCGTTCACCCCGATGTGCAATCCCGACTTCGAGAAGATAGCTGAGGGCTATGGCATACCATGCCGCACTGTTGTCGACCGCAAGGACCTTGACGACGCCATACGCGAGATGCTCGAGACCGACGGGCCATTCCTCCTGCAATGTGCAGTGCTTGAGGAAGACAATGTGCTACCAATGACCCCTCCTGGAGGGAATGTCGACGAGATGATATTGGAGGTAGAGTAACGGGGCGAAGAGACCTGTCTCCTGCCGGGGCATCAGCCATCAACAAGCCTCCCCACGCATAGAGAGCCAGCCCCCACTGCCCCCCACCCTATTGCTGGCATGGGACACGGAGAAGGGACCGGACAGGAAATCACCACGTCTGCCCCCTGCGTGCAACAATGAATATCCATACACTGGAGCATAGCAAGAGGGAGGGGCGACGACCGGACATACTCCAAAAACAGACAAAAAGAGAAGACCACACACAGATGGAAACAAACAAGAATATCGGTGCCGCGGAATGTGGCGACTGCAACACATGCGGGAAATGTGACCCCCAGATGCCCGACACATCCTTCGACGAGGCAGTCCGTGCCGCTGCGTCGAGGGAGCGTAACTCATACGAGAAGAATCTCCTGCGCCAGCGCAAGGCGACATTGGAGACAGACTCAAAGAGCGACGGACAGCATGAGACATTCAAGCGCAATGCTGTCGCACGCCGGTCAAGCGCCGGACAGGAAGGCTCGCTGCTAAACCATGAGGGCCTCACACTATATACACTCATTATATACTCAGAGAACTACGCAGGTATACTGAACCAGATAACAGCCGTCTTCACACGCCGCCAGGTGAATATCGAGTCGCTGAATGTCTGCTCGTCGTCCACTCCTGGTGTCCATAAGTACACGATAACATGCTATTGCAAGCAGGAGATGGCCGAGATGCTTGTCAAGCAGATAGAGAAGAAAATCGATGTGCTCCAGGCAAACTGCTTTGTCGACGATGAGATCTTCATTCTTGAGACCTCGCTCCTCAAGCTCTCCACACCCCTTGTCCTTGCAGAACCGGAGATATCACGTATCGTCCGCCGCTATGACGCACGCATCGTAGAGGTAAACCCCACCTATACCACAGTGGAGAAGACAGGGGTGACGGACGATGTCCTCGCACATTTCAACCGTCTCAACGATCTTGGCTGCGTCCTCCAGTTTGTACGCTCTGGACGCATAGCCATAACGAAATCGTGCATAGAGCGTCTTGACCAGTACATAGCCCAACGTGAGGAGGAACGTGATGCTTAGCAAGATAGGACGCTACGAGATGTGGGCACAGCCTTTCCATTGTGACTTCCTCCACCTCCTTCAGCCAGGCCATCTTGGCAATGACATGCTGAACGCCGCCGACTACCATTCTACCGACCGTGGTTTCGGCATGAGGTATCTGAATACAGTCAACAAGACATGGGTCCTCTCCCGTCTCTGTATCGAGATGGAAAAGATGCCCATACAGTACCAGAAGTTCGTCATAGAGACATGGGTCGAGGGGGCAATGAGATACTTCACCCAACGTGACTTCCGCATCGCCGATTCCGAGACTGATGAGACCCTCGGTTACGGCCGCTCAGTATGGGCGCTCATCGACCTCACCTCACGCCAGCCCACTGACATACTCTCAATACGCGATGGAGAGATAACGTCATGGGTAGAGAAAGACAAGGCGTGCCCCATCGCCAAGCCAGGCCGTGTGAAGGTGTCTGCCGACGCACCGCATGCCCTCACCATAGCGACACGCTATTCTGATGTCGATGTCAATGGGCATATCAACAGTGTCAGATATATAGAGCATATACTCGACCTCTTCACGCTGTCACACTTCGAGAAATACCATCTCCGCCGTCTCGACATAGCCTATGTGGCAGAGAGCCATTATGGCGACACACTGCGCCTATACCGCCAGGACGAGGCAGGAGAGACCCTCGTCAGAATCACAAAGGTGGCAGCAGACCCTGACGCGGAAGAGCAGGAGGTGCTCAGATGCAGCCTCGTATGGCAGCCACGGCAGGAATGACCGCCAGAGTCTTGGGGTGGAGAGGATTTCCCCCGTCCCCTCCCAAGACACGTAGGCAAGACAGCCCCCCCGAATCCCCCTCGTGGCATAGATGCATGATAACATATATCACGAAAGGAGAAGAGGATGAAAAATTAAGGATCTATAACTCAAATACAATAAAACCCAAACAAACAGAATTATGGCAAAAATGAATTTTGGTGGCGTTATCGAAGAGGTAATGACACGTGAGGAATTCCCCCTGGAAAAAGCTCGTGAAGTACTTAAGGATGAGACAATAGCCGTCATCGGCTATGGTGTTCAGGGCCCTGGTCAGTCGCTCAATCTTCGTGACAACGGCTTCAACGTTATTGTAGGCCAGCGTCAGGGCAAGACATTCGAGAAGGCAAAGGCCGACGGATGGGTGCCTGGCGAGACTCTCTTCTCTATCGAGGAGGCAGCAGAGCGTGCCACAATAGTCATGTGCCTTCTCTCTGATGCAGCCGTCATGTCAGTATGGCCTACACTCCAGAAGTATCTCACACCGGGCAAGGCACTCTATTTCTCCCATGGATTTGCCATCACATGGTCAGACCGCACAGGCGTAGTCCCTGCAAAAGATATCGATGTCATCATGGTAGCTCCAAAAGGCTCTGGCACATCGCTCCGCACAATGTTCCTTGAGGGCCGTGGCCTTAACTCGTCATACGCTGTATACAACGATGCCACAGGGCGTGCCCTCGAGCGCACCCTCGCCCTCGGCATAGGCATCGGCTCAGGCTATCTGTTCGAGACAACATTCCAGCGCGAGGCGACATCCGACCTCACTGGCGAGCGTGGCTCGCTCATGGGTGCCATACAGGGCCTTCTCCTCGCCCAGTACGAGGTGCTCCGTGAGAATGGCCACACACCATCAGAGGCATTCAATGAGACTGTCGAGGAGCTGACACAGTCGCTCATGCCGCTCTTCGCACAGAAGGGCATGGACTGGATGTACGCTAACTGCTCTACGACAGCCCAGCGTGGCGCACTCGACTGGATGGGTCCATTCCACGATGCGTGCAAGCCTGTTGTCCAGCGTCTCTATGAGTCAGTGAAGTCTGGCAATGAGGCACAGATATCCATCGATGCAAACTCTAAGCCAGACTACCGTGTAGGGCTTGAGAAAGAGCTCAAAGCTCTCCACGAGTCAGAGATGTGGCGCACAGCAGAGGTGGTTCGACAGCTCCGTCCTGAGAACAACTGACGAACGAAGCAAGAGCAGAGACCGAGCTTGCTCGGGCTATGCCTTGCAAGGAGGAAGAAGACGAAGTCAACTGATAACTCAGAGACAGAAACAGCGTGGAGACAACTCCACAACACACCATCGGGCAGGAAGAGTAGAAGTAAAACACTCTCTTCCTGCCCGATATTTTTATATGCACACATGTGGGGGGAGATTCTCCTTTCCCTACCAATTGTTGTGGCTATCTCCCCCATCATCCCACAAGAAACTATGTTCCTGGGCGGTTGTTGATGTGCAAGTTATCCGGCATGGCTATCCCAGGGGTGAGGGGGACATATCAGTATAATATCCGCCGTCCCCCGTCTCACGGCATGTGTGTGGTGTGTGTCTTCACGAGCTGTATAATCCTCTGCCATGCAGCATCCTTGTCCTTGAGGTCGAGCATCACGTCGGGGAGGAGGCATGTGTCGTCGACGTGCTCTTTGTCAGGGCGTGCGAAGAACTTTGAGCACACTGTGCCCACCACACCGGTATTAGGAAGCCGGAAGGGTATGACCTCCCCATAATGCGAGGGTGAGTATGTCGATTTCTCCCCGACTATCATGCCTATGTGGTTATCTCGTGCAAGAGTCATAAGTATCCCCGCGCTGCTGTATGTCCTCTCTCCCTGTACGAAGATGACCATGCCCTGATATACCTCTGGCTGCACGAAGCTGGGGCTCACCTTGCCTGCTGGCATGGGATATAGCTCGTCAATGTGTCCGGCATCCTCCCAACTTTTCTTGGCTATTCCCACACGAGGATTGTAGGCGGCCATGATACGCGAGAATCTAAGGTGGCTGGACATAGTCCTGATTTCTGAGAGCGGCCGGAGATGTATGAGGAGCTCATCACAGAGCATGCTGCTCCCACCGTTGTTATACTGGGCATCGACGACGAGGGCCTTTATCGCCCCGGCTTTCATCTTCGCGAACATCTCGTCGAGCATCGTGTCCCATCTCGGGAGTGTGTCGGTGCGTGCTGTGCGTGCGTCGACACACTGGTTGAACTGCAGGTAGCAGAGCGAGTGCTCTGGCACTATGACATACCGGAACGGGACATCGCTCCTGTCCATAAATGCCGCTCGGGTGGAGGTTTCAGCGTGTCTCAGGGCTTCGCCTTGAGCCGCCTCGTTCTTCTTTCTGCTTAGCCTTGCGAGGTCAATGACATCGGTGTGCTTGTCGTGCAGCGGGCCAAGGGTCTTGACGAGCAGACTTACAAAGACAGAGTCATTACTGCATTCTCCACAGGCTTTGAGCAGATTGTCCTGAAGACGGAAGAGGGAGTCGCGTCGCTCAGGCTTTATATAATAAGGATGTGTGTCGGCTATGACATCGACAAACAGCATCGCGTCACGCTGATACTTGTTCCCGTTGACATAGGTTTTGTTGTCGAGGAAAAGGGAGTCGCTGACGACTTTCACCTTGCTCAGGTCCTGTGCCGCCATTGTGGTGAGGCAGGCCATAGAGCAGACTGTCATAAAAATCTTCTTCATCATATTCTTTCTGTTTTATACTGGCTGTAAAGGGGTCAGGAATACATTCATCGCCCTCCCCATGTCCGCCCGCCATAGCATAAAGGGTGGGGGATGTGTAAGCCTGAATCTCCCATCTGCATGCAAAGATAATGAATCCGTCTGATACGGGCAACACTTCTGTGACGGACGATAGCAGAAATGGGATGAATGGCAGGTGAATGTTACGAAATGTCTGATGTATGTGACGTATGTCCACTTCGCTGCCACCTGTGTGATAGGGAAAAGAAGAAGAAGAAGAATCAAAAGAGAACAGTCTGCTGATGGTATTCCCATCCCTTTCCCCGACCACTGTCTGCACGGCATTGCAGACCAGCTCCGTCAACCGGAGCAAAGTTGCTGGCACCGCAGACGCAGGATGCACAGGGGGCTCATCGGGGAGCCGTCGGGGGGAGTGGTCATCGGGGGTGGTCATCTGGCTATGACCTTTCTTGCCGAGCCGTCGGGCAGTCTCTCTATCACGAGTCCCCTCGCAGAGATGCCGGCCTTGCATCCTGTCACAGTGTAGCGGCTGTTGTGGGATGCCGCTGATGGCATTATGGCGCTTTCGTGCTCCTGGATGCCTGTCGTGTTGAGGAAATTGTCGTCGAGGAAACTGACGCGTCTCTTTATCCATGACCTCAGATTGTCAATCTCCTCAGAGAAATCGCTTATTGTTGTATAGCTGGGCCATATCCTCTTGCCGTAAGTCTTCCATGCCTCCTCGTTACGGTCAGTCGCTCCACAAGTTGTAAGCTCGGCCACGAGATTGTCTATGACAGCGTTTATATTACTGTCAGAGAAGCTGCCATGCCTGTACTCTGTCCACCTCTGCCGTGCGTCGCTGATGAATGCGGGGTCAGCAAGCAGCTTGTCCCACCAGAATGGGATGACATTGGGGCTTGTGATATTACGCCTGTTATAGTCATACTGCCAGATATTCACATTGTCTCCATAGAACGAGTCATTGCCGTATGCGATATTGAAATCCCACAATGTTGTCTGCCAGCGGTGGTCCAGACCCTCTTTCCGGGCACGCGTCTCGCTGTATTTATACATATGTGTGCTGAGCCTGTAGCCATCAATGTTCAGCGTGAACTCTGTCGTGAGGAAATAATCGACGAATGACATCGGGTTGATATATTTCCTGTACCCCTCGACGGGGTCGGTATAATTGCTCTTCGTGAACGATGTCTCCATATCATATATAGCGTTGTCTATGCTCAGCCTTACCTCCTCAGGCATCTCCTTGAGGTCGTCAGGGTCGGGGCTCTTGTATTGGTACACTATCTTGCGCTTATAGTCGTCCAAGCCCAAGATGTTCTTCGGGCGGTATGGCGATGTGTAGTATATCTCCTCGTCGTCCCTGTCTTTCTCGACATGGAAATCCCCTGTCAGGTCTCCATCGTCCTCGCCTGGGTCGTTAAGGTTCAGCCTGTACTTCCCTTTGCCCGGCCTCTCTGTGAGAATATACACGCCATAGTAGACACCATTAAGTATGACCTCGCAGAATCTTGAGTGTGGAGTGTAGCCGAAATATGGCCGGGCGAGCTCGAATGTCAGCACGTCGCGTATCATCGACTTGTCCGCGAATGGAGCCAGCAAGGCCCAGTCGTTGTCCTTGCCCATACCGAGCAGGGATACCTTTTGTTTCTTCCCTCCTTCCTCGATGGTCTGCTCGAGAGTCTTGAAGCCGTATGGCTTCTTGTCTGATTTCTCGAAGGAGGAGTTGCCACGATATTTCAGTCCGATATAGCCCTCATAGTCGACCCTCTGGTCAGGATAGGCTATAGTGTCCCCATGATTGAGACATCCTGTCCCATTATCCACAATCTTCATTCTCGCTGTTATCCTATCCTCTCTCGAGATACCCGACCCTAATGTATTGATAAAGACAATGGGGAGGTTGGTCTCCTCGACCTTAATATTCCTGTTGTTTGTAGGAGGATAGAGTTCGTCTATACTGACACCTTGAGCTGACGAGGCCACAGCTGATAAAGACAGCAGGGCAAAAAAGAGAAATCTGTTCATATGATTGTATTTTTTTTGTGTGTAGGCAAGGGGAATAGAATCAAGCGGGGAGGGTCTCTGCATAATGAGGTGGAGAAGAATCCGGGGGCAATATCGCGGTTTCCCACGGTGATTTACTCTTCACACGGATTATCGCGCTTTCCCACGGTGATTTACTCTTCACACGGATTATCGCGGTTCATCACGGAGTTTTTCCTGTCACGAGACTTATCCTATGACCCTCTGACCATGGAATATTTCATCACGAGACTTGTCTTTAGACCCTCTGGCCAACGGGAGGCGATGAGGATACGGGGGTATGCAGGCCTCAGACTATCCTTTGCAAAGATAAATAAAAACCACTGATTATGCAAAATAGTTTAGGGATTTCTGTAATATTGGAAAATAAAAGTGACGTAACATAACATCATCTTGAGAAAACACCGGGGCTGAGAAATGAAAGAGGGATGTACCATGAAAGTCAAAGTTGACTATCGGCACACCCCTATAAAGGAAAACAAAAATCCTGTCACCCAGGTCTATCTCTTGAATATTCTTTGTACGAAATGGTAAAGGCTCTCACGCCACACAGGCCATGTATGTCCTCCTGGAGTCTCGAGATATGTGTATCTGATGCCCATCTCATCGAAACGCTCACGCATAGCCTTGCAGTTCTCGTATGCGATATCCTCCTTGCCTCCCATGGTGATGAAGAATTCGCGGAACTGCTTGTTGTAATAGTCAGGACGCTCCTTCAGCTTAGCATAATACTGCTCTCCTGAGCTGTTGGCCATGAAAGGCTGTGGATTCTTGAACCATCCGCTGCTGAAGACACCTATATAACGGAACAACCCGGGATGCATGATGGATGTGTTCAGAGTCTGTATGCCTCCCATCGACAGCCCTGCCAGTGCCCGTCCGTCGGCTGTGGTGAGTGTGCGGTAGCGGTTCTCAACGAGAGGGATGCCGTCGGTGATAAGCTCAGCGGCGAAATCCTGTGAGTTGCCGTCCATCATGGCTACAATCATCTGTTCAGCCTTGCCCTCGGCAATAAGGTTGTCGAGGATAATATCTGTCAAGCCCTGGTTGCTCCACCCACGCTCATCCTCGCCTCCGCCATGCTGCAGGTAGAGCACAGGATAACGCTTGCCGCTTGTGGCATAGCCAGCAGGAGTATACACATAGATGTTTTTCCACTGTCCGGTGACCTTTGACTGATATCTCACACGGCTCACCTCGCCATGTTTCACCTCGGCCTTCAGCTGGTAGCGCTCAGCCTTCTCTGCCGGATAAGGAATCTCCACACCACTGGTCATCATGCTGCATCCATAGAACGACTCGCTTGCGGGATCGGCCACTCTGACGCCGTCAACAACAAGGAAATAATAATGGAATCCTTCTGTCTGAGGCTCGGTAGTGCATGTCCATACCCCGTCGGCACCTTTCGCCATATCGTAGAGTCTGCCAAGGTCTATCTGCACCTTCTTGGCTGTGGGGGCTTTCACTCTGAACTCCACTCTGCCGTCTTGCAAAACCCGGGGATACTCATTGTTGCGGATGTTCAATGCCGATGGTTGCGGAAGTTTTGTCTCCGCCATACCAGCCTGGCGCTGGAAGAAGTTCACCATACTCTGGAAAGTATTGGCATTGAATGTCACAGGACCATGGTTGCCGTTTGGTACCGTGATGAAATCTTCAAGACGGAGGGCATCCTTCAGTGACTTGGCTAAATACTCACTCTGGCAATATGGCACAACGGGGTCGGTATCACCATGGATGACGAGGAACATAGGGTCTTTCTTGTCGATATACGACATGGGGTTCATGGCACGAACCATATCGGGATTCTCTGCCGACGGTCCTCCTATTATGACAGCCTCGGGCGAGTTGGCATCCTTATATGTCTCGCAACGCTCCATTCGGCTCATGTCAATAGGACCAAACCAATCCACCACGGCGTTTACAGCACTGCTCTCCTTGGTGTATTGTCCGAGCTGTCCCTCTATATCCACCTTCACCTTGCCAAACTTACGCGTCTTCACACCATTGGTCGTTCCAGCCAATGAAGATAGATGACCGCCTGAAGAATAACCTGTGATACCTATAAAAGAGGTGTCGAGACCATACTTCGAGGCATTGCCGCGAACATAGCGGATGGCAGCCTTTACATCCTGTATCTGTGCCGGGAACTTGGCTTCGGTGCTGGCGCGGTGGTTGATGCTCACCACAGCAAAGCCCGCATCGAGCAATTGTTGTCCGTATGACTTAAAGGCATCGCCCTTGGAATTGTTGCTAAACCATGCACTGCCGTATATGAGCACTACTACCTTGTGAGTCGGCTGCCCGTCGTCGGGAGTATAGATGTCGAGTTTATGACCAGTCTGTCCGTCTCCAACATAGTCAACGTCCTTCCAATTGTTAGCCGTTGCAGCACCAGTCATGAACAATGCCATGGCAGCGGCAGCGATTCTGTGAATACTTGTTTTCATCATAAATATTTGGTTCTTAATTAGAAAAATTGTTTTCACGGCAAAAGTACAAAAAAGTTTCGAAACTATAATAAATAATACACTATTATTTTACGAGAAAGTTGAAAGAATATTAATTATGTAACAATTCAATAAATATATGGTACATATGAATATTTGCTAAATAGACATAATAAAATAATAAAGGTATTGACAAGAGGCTGATTATTTATTATATTTGCAGCGTGAAAACGTGAGTGCG
>SAMEA3663039__coassemble_522_pt1 | contig 10742 bp, 8 predicted proteins | sample SAMEA3663039__metabat2_low_PE_030 | metagenome-assembled genome bin SAMEA3663039 (sample SAMEA3663039) | pig gut metagenome | biome: pig gut; feature: pig-associated habitat; material: faeces | place: France | collected 2012 | reverse complement strand
CCGCCGAATTTGCCCATGCTCTTGGGGATGGCGAATACGAGGCGTACGTCTGTGAAGTCACGATAGGTGGTCAGATAATACTTGTTGCCCTCGTAGAAAGGCTTCAGCTCGACACGCAGAGTAGAGTCCTTTGCCTCCACGCGCTGCTGCTCGACATTCTCGAGAGAGTCGAGCAGGGCTGTCTGCTTCGGGTAGCTGAGGGCCCGTATGCCGTGGCGGAGCACCTCGTCGGTATAGTCGCGCTGCTCTACCATGAACGACACGAAGAGGTTCTCGTTAGGAAGCTCCTCCTCGTATGATTTGGATACGAAGCCGTTAAGCATATAGTCATGCTCTACGGTAGAGTGTGAACGTATGGCCTCGAAGCCGCAATGGTGGTTAGTGAAAACCAGTCCGTCGGGCGAGACGACAACGCCTGAGCAGAATCCGCCGAAGTTCACGACGGCCTTAACGATGGCATCGTTGTCGTTGTACAGTTTGCCATAGGGCAGATGATAGCCTTCCTGCTGCATGCGCTCGTAGACAGCCTGCGGAAGATTGGACAGTGTCCACATTCCCTCATCGGCCTTTGCGTGTGTGGCGGAGAGCGATGTGAGAACGGATAAGAATAGGATTGTTTTTTTCATCATATATTTATAGTTGTTTTTTCTTGCTCAAAAGTATTGCGGTCCTCAGGCTCATGCTTATCTGCCGAGGAGCGAGTGCATGGTCTTCAGTCCCTCTATGTATATGTGGTTTGTGGGGTTAGTCACCTCGAAGTATGCGCTCTCGTCGAAGAGGTCGCGTGCGACAAGCGCCGTTATCTGTGTCCTCATATACGGCAAAGCCCTTTTCCGCTCGTCCTCGTCCTTAGGCTCGACGCCCTGTTTCTTTCCCTCGGCCATGATTTCCTCCATAAGGCTCTCGGGGAGGACATACTCACGCTGGAAGTCGGCCATTGTCTTGAAGCGTCTGAGCTGTTTGCGGTTCTTGTCGAAATACTTCAGTGTCTGCGCCACGATGATGCCTTTGGCTACAAGCGCGCGGTGGTATCGGGTATACTGGAGCGTATCGAGCGGCACGAAGACATCGGGCATGATGCCTCCGCCTCCATAGACGGTGCGGTGCTCGCGCAGTGTCTCATACTTCAGCGAGTCGGCAAAATGGATGGAGTCACGGCATGTCAGCTCGCCATGTTTCAGTCTCTGCTCGAAGTCCATGTCATAGTCGGCCTTGTCTCCGGGCTTGTAAGGTTTCTGTATGCATCGTCCTGTAGGTGTGTAGTAGTGAGCCACAGTGAGGCGTATCATAGAGCCGTCGGGCATCTCGACAGGTCTCTGCACGAGTCCTTTCCCGAATGTTCTCCGTCCGACAATAATGCCACGGTCCTGGTCTTGTATAGCCCCCGAGACGATTTCGGCTGCCGAGGCGGTGTATTCATTGACGAGGACGACAACCTTCCCGTCAATCATCCGTCCCCGTCCGTTGGCTTTCCTCTCGTGGCGTGGGACATTCCTACCGTTGGTATAGACTATGAGGTCACCGTCGGGCAGGAACTCGTTGGCTATCTTCTCAGCCGCCATCAGATACCCACCCCCGTTGTCCTGGAGGTCGAGGATGAGGTTGAAGGCCTGTCCGGGATACTTCCTCTGGTTAGCCTCACGCAGCGAGTCGATGGCTGTTGTTATCTCTTCGTGAGTGTTAGCGCCGAATCCTCCGAATCTGACATATCCTATTCCTGGCTCTATGAGATAAGCGGCGTCCATGGATTTCACGGGTATCTTGTCGCGCTTTATCCTGAACTTTATCGGTTTGCTCTCGCCTCTCCGCTTGACGCTGACCTCCACCATGGTCCCTTTCTTTCCACGGAGACGTTTCATGATGTCAGTCCTTGACATCTTCACTCCCGCTATGGCTGTGTCGTTGACAGCTATGATACGGTCGCCAGCCATTATCCCCACGCGTTCTGAAGGCCCTCCGTGGACGGTCTGCACGACAAGGAGTGTGTCGTCGACTATGTTGAACTGCACTCCGATGCCGTCGAAATTGCCCTGCAGGGGCTCGTTGAGCTCCTTTGTCTCCTTGGCTGTTGAGTAGCTGGAGTGTGGGTCGAGCTTTGATATCATGCCCCGTATGGCATCCTCGGCCAGCTTCCCTGTGTCTGTCGTGTCCACATAGAGGTTCTCTATGGCAAGCAGGGCTATCTGCATCTTTCTCATAGCCTGAGCTTCATCGGCCGAGAATCTCAGCTGTCCGTAGGCCGACACAGAGAGTGCGAGGAGCACTGCCTGCAGGGCTATCTTCTTGATGTTCATTCTCATAATGATTCAATATTTGGGAGTCCGCCCGCGGCGTCTGTCTCCCTGTGTGTTATGTCCTGATTTCCTTTTCCGTCGTTGTGAGCCGCGGGGCAAGCTGCCATCGGCTGGCTTCAGAGTGAGGGATAAGCCCCGCTGCTGTGCCATGCGGCCGTCTCCCGGGCATCGCATGGTCTTCTTCCCCGGCACCATTCTGCCCTCTCTTCTTGCCGTGTCGCGCCGGGCTGTGTGTCTGTCATTCCATCACCTCTTCCTCAGGGATATCCTCTTCTATCACGAGATTGTTTATGATGAAGTTCTGCCGCTCCATTGTGTTCTTGCCCATGTAATACTCGAGTAGCTTCTGCACCTGGTCCTCCTGTCGCAGTGTGACCTGCTCGAGACGTATGTCTGGCCCGATGAAACCGGCAAATTCGTCGGGTGATATCTCTCCGAGGCCCTTGAACCGGGTAATCTCCGGGTCGGGTCCGAGGTCACGTATTGCCTGCTGGCGCTCCTCCTCGCTGTAGCAGTACCGTGTGATGAAGTCCTTAGCCTTCTCGTTACGCTCAGCCAGTTTCTTGTCCTCGGCCTTCACTATGTCGCGGTTCTTGATTTTTGTCCTGCGGTTACGCACACGGAAGAGTGGTGTCTGCAGGACATAGACATGGCCTTTGCGCACAAGCTCGGGGAAGAACTGGAGGAAGAATGTTATCGTCAGCAGACGTATGTGCATGCCGTCGACATCGGCGTCGGTGGCCACGATGACCTTGTTATAGCGCAGAGTGTCGAGTCCGTCCTCTATGTCGAGGGCGGCTTGTAGCAGATTGAACTCCTCGTTCTCGTAGACCACCTTCTTCGTGAGGCCGAAGGAGTTGAGCGGCTTTCCTCTCAGCGAGAACACCGCCTGTGTGTTCACGTCGCGCGATTTGGTTATGGAGCCTGACGCTGAGTCACCCTCTGTGATGAAGATGCTCGACTCCTCTTTGCGCGGATTCTTGAAGTCAGAGTAGTGTACGCGGCAGTCGCGCAGTTTCGGGTTGTGTAGGTTGGCCTTCTTCGCACGCTCTCTCGCCAGCTTTGTTATGCCCGCCATGGCCTTGCGCTCCTTCTCTGACGATGTTATCTTCTCGAGGATGACGTCGGCGATGTCAGTGTTGCGGTGCAGGAAGTTGTCCACCTCGGTGTGTATGAAGTCGCCGACATACTTGTTTATGCTGACACCGTCGGGCGACATCTGCAGCGACCCGAGCTTTATCTTTGTCTGCGACTCGAACATCGGCTCCTCCACATTGACCGCTATTGCGGCTACGATGCCGTTCCTGATGTCAGTGAACTCGAAGTTCTTCTGGAAGTAATCCTTCAGTGTCTTGGCGATATGCTCCTTGAAAGCCGACTGGTGTGTGCCGCCCTGTGTCGTGTGCTGGCCGTTGACGAAAGAGTGGTATTCCTCGCCATACTGGTTGGCGTGGGTGAAGGCTATCTCTATGTCCTCGCCCTTGATATGGACGATGGGATAGAGGGGTTGTGACGACATGGTGTCCTTCAGCAGGTCCTCAAGTCCGTTGCGCGATGCTATGCGGCGGCCGTTATGCATGATGACGAGCCCTGAGTTGAGGTACGTGTAGTTGCGCAGCATCTCACAGACGATGTCATCCTGGAACCTGTAGTTTGTGAAGAGCGTCTCGTCAGGCTCGAAGAATATGAATGTGCCGTTCTCCTCCTGTGTGTCGAGTGTCTCGTCCTCTTTCAGTATGCCTCTCTCGAAATAGGCCCTGCGCATGACACCGTCACGGTATGAGCGCACCTCGAAGCGTGTCGAGAGGAAGTTGACGGCCTTCACGCCGACACCATTCATGCCCACCGACTTCTTGAAAGCCTTAGAGTCATACTTTCCGCCTGTGTTGAGCTGTGAGACGGCGGCTATCATCTTGCCCTGCGGTATGCCGCGCCCGTAGTCACGTATGGATATGGCTCCGCGTGTCTCGGCCGTTTTCCCGGGGAGACAGGCGATGGGGTTCTCGGCTGTGTAGACATCGACCTCGATGCGCTTGCCGGCATTCATGCGGAACTCATCGATGCTGTTGTCTATGGCCTCTTTCAGCAAGACGTATATTCCGTCCTCAGCGTGCGTGCCGTCACCGAGACGGCCAATGTACATTCCGGGACGTGTTCTGATATGCTCGACATCAGACAACTTGCGTATGTTGTCATCGGTATACTCAACAGGTTGTTCTGTGAACTGCAATTCTTCTGCCATGGTGATAGTTAGTGTATTATCCTACAAAGATAGCTCTTTTTCTCCTGACGGGCAAATGGCGGCATGTTATTTAACACCTTATTTAACACTTTGCGGCCACTATCAGCACATGGCGTCCTGCCGCTGTTGTAGCGAAGATGTATGTGTCGCCGCCATCGCGCAGGCGGAGTTTCTTGCGTAGCGCGTCGGCAGAGAGCGGGAAGTTGCGCGTGGAGATATTGGCCTGCTGGATGCCGGCAAGGCATCGCGCCACATCCTTGCGGTTAAGGCTGCACAGGCTCTTTATGATGAATGTCCTACCGGGGAATGGAGGCAGGCTGCTATCGATGAAATGGGCGTTTTTCGCACAGAAGAGATGGGAGTTGACTCCTACAGCAGCCAGGGCGTAACGCTCGCAGAGGGCGCTGAAGCAGCCGCCTTTCATGACAGAGGCGTTAGGGACATAGAGCCCCATGCCGGGCTCGGGGAGGTCAGAGAGGACGGGGACAGCCTGGGAGGAAAGCAGTGGAGAGGCGAAGATATTGCCGTCATTCACGCAGAAGACTGTTGGCGCGGCGGTGGCATGGTCACGGTCGATGACGAGCAGAGTCTCCTTACACTCGTTGCCCGTGGAGACGATATGGACCTCTGAGACGCCTCCGAGCTGGCGAGCTGCCTCACGGTGGTCGAGCATGGGGGAGAGCTTGATGATGATGCGGCGTGAGAGTCGTGTGAGATGTGGCATGAGGCTGACAACATCGGGGGTGCAGTCGGTGATGGCGTATGTCTTGCGGCCGTTGGCGTCGCGCCGTGCCGGGTCGAGGTATATGACATCGGGTGTCGCCCCCATGCCGCCCTCCCCAGTCTTCTGTATGAACTCCTCGGCTGTCGAGTTGACGACGACGGCGTTCTCCATGCCCATGACACGGAAGTTATGGCGTGCTATGCGGCACAGCTCCTCCTGCCGCTCCACATAATACGCCCTGCCGAACTGCCGGCTCATGAACGAGAAGTCGACACCGAAACCACCGGTCAAATCGGCGAAAACGGCATCCTCCGAGCCTCCTGCCAGGCGCGTCTTGTAGAGTGCGGTGGCCTCGCTCGAGCATTGTTCCATGGAGATGTGGGGCGGGAAGATGATTCGCTCGTCGGCTGTCCATGTGGGAATCTTGTGGCGTGCCCTCTGCCATCCGTCAATCTGTCTCAGGGCCATGGCCATGTCTATGCCGTCGGCAGCCCTGTGCCTTAGTGCCAGCTGCCTGACATCGTCCTCCCTGTGGGCGAGGATGAAGTCACGTGTGGCGGGAGAGATGATGTCGTCGTGTGTCATGCTTCCTGTTGTCTTAGGGTTTCGCCCCGTCGGTGTGGCCGTGCCAGTCATAGTCCCCCGAGAGGCGTTGGGAGTGCAAAGATATTAATAATTTGTGATATCATGTGACAGTTTTCAGAATAAATTATTAACTTTGTAGCAAAATACAAGACGCAATATCATCATGGCAGAAGATTTCGACATACACAAGTCAGGCCAGCGCAACTCGGAGAAAGACTTTGAGAATGCGCTCCGCCCGCTCGATTTTGACGATTTCACGGGGCAGAAGAAGGTCACGGACAATCTCCGTGTCTTTGTCGAGGCCGCCAAGTATCGTGGCGAGCCGCTCGACCATACACTCCTCCACGGCCCTCCGGGTCTTGGCAAGACGACCCTCTCAAACATCATCGCCAACGAGCTGGGCGTAGGCTTCAAGCTGACATCAGGTCCTGTCCTCGACAAGCCGGGCGACCTTGCCGGCATACTGACATCGCTCGAGAAGAACGATGTGCTGTTCATCGACGAGATACACCGCCTCAGCCCCGTCGTCGAGGAGTATCTCTACTCGGCCATGGAGGACTACCGCATAGACATCATGATAGACAAGGGCCCCTCGGCACGCTCTATACAGATAGACCTCAACCCCTTCACCCTTGTCGGCGCCACGACGCGCTCGGGACTGCTGACGGCTCCGCTCCGCGCCCGCTTCGGCATAAACCTCCACCTTGAGTATTATGACCCTGAGACGCTGATGCGCATCATACGCCGCTCGGCAAGCATACTGAAGGTGCCTATCTCTGACCGTGCCGCGATGGAGATAGCACGCCGCTCGCGTGGCACGCCGCGTATCGCCAACGCCCTGCTGCGCCGTGTCAGGGACTTCGCACAGGTGAGAGGCAACGGCGCCATAGACACCGCGATAGCCCAGATGTCACTGACGGCCCTGAACATCGACTCGTATGGCCTCGACGAGATAGACAACAAGATTCTCCTGACGATAATAGACAAGTTCCAGGGTGGCCCTGTCGGCATATCGACCATAGCCACGGCGATAGGCGAGGACGCGGGGACAGTGGAGGAGGTCTATGAGCCGTACCTCATCATGGAGGGATTCATGAAGCGCACACCACGCGGACGTGTGCTGACAGAGCTTGCATACAAGCATCTCGGCCGCAACATGTACACAAGCAATGTGGTGCAGCCGTCGCTCTTCGACTGAGCCTTCCCCTCTGGTAATATTCACGACTAAAGACGACAGACAAATGAAGACTGCAGTATTTACAGGTTCGTTCAATCCCTTCACCGTAGGGCATGACGATATCGTGAGGCGTGCGCTGACGATGTTTGACAGGATTGTCATCGGCGTGGGATTCAACATCGACAAGGGCGAGGACGGTAATCTCGCGTGGATAAAGGCGTGGCCCATACAGAGCCTGTATGAGGGGGAGAGCCGCGTGGAGGTGACTGTGTACGAGGGTCTGACAGTGGATTTCGCCCGCCAGCACAATGCCTGCGCCATCATACGTGGTGTGCGCACGGTGAAGGATTTTGAGTATGAGCGTGACATGGCTCTTGTCAACCGCAACATAGGCGACGGCATAGAGACTGCCATCATATTCTCTTCTCCAGAGTATGCCCACGTGTCGAGCAGCATGGTGAGGGAGCTGTACTATTTCAATCATGATGTCAGTGTCTATCTGCCTGAGGGATATGAGGCCGGAACATTGCTCAAGAGACTGCCGAGATACGAGATGAGCCGCTGACCATCGGGTGCCGGAGACACCAGCTCTGAACACTCGCCGGATGGACACTGACTGACAATTTGACAAGAAAAACAGGAAGAACATGATAACATACAACGCTGAGAACATAAAGATGCCCGCCATAAGGAAGCGCGAGGTGACACGATGGCTGAGGGCTGTAGCCGCCACATACGGCAGGAAGATAGGAGAGGTGGGATACCTCTTCTGTGACGACGAGAAGATTCTTGAGGTCAACCGTGAGTTCCTGAGCCATGACTACTACACGGATATCATAACATTCGACTATGACGAGGGCGACACCGTGAACGGCGACATAGTAATCTCGCTCGACACTGTGCGCTCAAACGCCGAGCTCTTCGGCAAGCGATACGACGAGGAGCTGTACCGTGTCATCGTCCACGGCATACTCCATCTCTGCGGCATCAACGACAAGGGTCCCGGAGAGCGTGAGATAATGGAGGCGGCTGAGGACAAGGCGCTGGCGATGCTCGCCGGGATGAGAGCCTGAGAGGCTGTGCCATGACGCCGGCGGGAGACACAATAGCGGATGCCCCACAGGCAGGGAGAGGGTGAGAGCCCTAATCCTGCTTGTGGGGCATCCGCTGTGTCTGTCGGCCGGTGCCGATAGTGCCTGCAGCCCCTTCACACCATGTCCCGGGCCGTTATGTGTGTCACGGTGGTGGAGAGGTGGCTGCTGACGGGGGATAGAAGACGGACTGGCGCTTCTCCTGATATGGCGGAGAGTGCCAGCCCGTAATCGTTCATGTAGATGTTATGGATGAATTTTTGGAAATACGGCAGTGCTTCACAGCATGGCCAAGGGGGTATAGGGGGTGTGTGGAAATAGATTGTTTTTTAATCGATATATTAAAGGCTTAGAAAATATCTTTCCTTGTCACAGCCTGCCTGATGACGGCCGGTATCATTTTATACCTACCAGGACATCCTTCTGCTTTGCAGAGACTGTGTCTTTCCTCACGCTGTCGTTGACGGCCACCGATGGCCCCTGCTCTGTCTTCAGCCTCACGACAGTCTCGCTGGGGTATGGCGCATCGGAGGGCTCGAGAGCTTTCTGTGCCGCTGTGCCGAGGGTTATCATGATGGCTATGACGGCCGCTGCCCTGAAGAAGGGGCGGAAACGCTGCGAGAGGGTTATCTGCCGTGCCTTGACAGGCTCCTCGTCGTTGATGATGGCAAGCATGCGGCGGTCGAAATCATCGCCCAGTGTGACACGCTGACGCTCCTCGTGCTCGGCGAGGAAGAGCTGCCGGTAGCGGAGCAGATGCATAGGGACATCCTCCTGCGCGAAGAAGGCGCGGAGTATCGTCTCTTCCTCAAGAGTCGTCTGGCACTGCCAGTAGCGCTCAAGGAGTTGTTCTATGTATCTGTAGTCCATCATCTGTTTCTTTCGTCTGTTTATATTGTAGACAAGCGGGAGGGGCAGAAAGTTACAGCCTGACCCGATTTTTTTTTGAATTTTATTTTCCTGTCGATGTGTCTCCATCCTTAACTTGTCTGCTGTTGTGCCGGTAACGAGCTGTCGTTATGGAGATTACGCCCTGCGGCGCTTCGCTCAGCCTTCTCTCTGGGCGGAAGATATTTTCTTATTGCTGCCAGGCAAACTGACACGGGGCCATATGCATCCTGACAGAATCCCACCAGGACTCTATGGCCGTTTGGCGGATACAAATAAAAAAATCCACTCATAATGTTGTTGTCTACAGAATAATGATTATCTTTGCATTGCATATGACTGTCCTCCCCACCCCACCCTGCCCTGGCCGCAGCAGGCATCAGCTGACGGGCTCGCCACAGGGACCATCGCAACATATCATGGGCATGGGCACACACGCTGGCTCATCACTGACGGGCACGCCACAGGAACTACCGCGGGCTGCCGGAGGCCACAGTCAATATCATGAACCTAAACCCTAACAGAGACTATGCGCCGTATCATCGTTCTCCTCCTCATCCTTCTATCGCCATCGGCCATCATGCTTGCCGACGAAGGGGGCTACCGCTACAAGGACATCACCGTAGAGGCTTTCGTCCACAAGGACAACACATGGGACATCACCATGACCCAGACAGTCGATTTCCTTGAGCCACGCCATGGCATATATGTCTACATACCCTACCGCTTCAGGATAACACAGCCTGTACTGTCGGCAGACAGCACACGCCGCGAGACGCGCCCGCTGACCTACCGCGCACATATTGACGATGTCGCTGTCAACGGATATAAGTATACCGAGGACGACCGTGACGACTGCCACATAATAAAGATAGGTGATGAGGACACGGAGCTGACGGGCCTGCACACCTATGTCATACGCTACCGCTACCGTTACCCTGCCGACCGCACTCCGCTGCGCGACTGCATCTTCCACAGCATCCTCGGCACCGGCTATCCCGCCCCTGTCGACACGTTCAGGTATTATGTGCGCTTCGAGAAGCCCCTCCCGTCGGCCTCGGCCGACAGCCTGCAGGTCTTCAGCGGGTCATTCTCATCGGCAGAGAATGCCTATGGCGTGACAGCCGCCGTAACGCCCGAGAGCATCAGCGGCATGGCCTCTGGCCTTGAGCCTAACAGCGCTGTGACGCTCTATGTCCCTCTCCCCGAGGGCTATTATGAGGGTGCGCCGACGATATCTTCACTACCCATGGCTGTGGCAGGCATAGCCAGCCTCATCCTCGTCATCCTCATCATTGTCATAGCCATCACCCGCCGCAGCCCCTCTGTCACACGCCAGATAGAGTTCTACCCGCCAGAGGGAATCAGCAGCGCCGAGGTAGGCACCATCATTGACAGCACAGCCGACACTGAGGACCTCGCCTCGCTCATACCATGGTTAGCGAGCCAGGGGCATATCGTCATAACCGAGCGCGGCGCGGAGGACAACGACAAGGGGAAGAAGAAGCTCTATGTGCAGCTCGTGAAGAAGCTGCCGTCAAAGGCTCCGGCTTATATGAAGAAGTTTGTCGACTCCATCTTCGCGAAGAAAGACAGCGTATGCCTCGACGACCTCACGGATGCCGGCGAGGGAATGATGAAGGCGCAGATGCTCCTCGGCAAGCATTTCTCAGGCAAGAGGAAGCTCGAGCGCACCTCACTCTGGATTCTCCTCTACCCTCTCCTTGCCATTGTCGCCACT
>SAMEA3663039__coassemble_519_pt1 | contig 10842 bp, 5 predicted proteins | sample SAMEA3663039__metabat2_low_PE_030 | metagenome-assembled genome bin SAMEA3663039 (sample SAMEA3663039) | pig gut metagenome | biome: pig gut; feature: pig-associated habitat; material: faeces | place: France | collected 2012 | reverse complement strand
GGACATAGATATCCTCGTCGTGGCTCCCTGTGATACCTTCACCATAGCTCCAGCCATAGAGAAGGCGGCTGGAAAGGGGATTCCGGTGATACTCTATGACAGCAAGGCTGTCTCAGACAAGTACACAGCATACATAGGAGCAGACAATAAAGATATCGGGCGTGCCATGGGTCAGTATATCGCATCTGTGCTTCATGGACGTGGCAAAGTGGTAGAGATAACAGGCAACATGAAGACATCGCCCGCCATGGAACGCCACAGGGGATTCACTGACGAGATAAAGAAATATGCGGATATAGAGGTGGTGACAATAAAAGGCGACTGGTTCAAGGACCGTGCTGGAGAACTCATGGGAGAATATCTTGACAGTGGAGGCACAGCGGACATCGTCTTCGGACACAATGACGCTGAGGCCCATGGAGCATACCTCGCGGCAGAGAAGCGGGGGAAGGCCCAAGACATCATGTTCGTCGGTGTCGATGGGCTTCCAGGCTCGGGCGAGGGAATAGAGCTTGTGCGCAAAGGTGTTCTCGCCGCCTCATACATCTATCCCACCAAAGGAGAGAGCGTCATAGAGCTCGCCATGAGAGTGCTCGACGGGAAAGAGTTCAAACGGGACAATATCCTGCAGTCTGCCATGGTCACAAAGGAAAATGCCGAGATAGTATGGATGCAGGAGATAGAGCTCGAGAAGAAGTATGCCTATCTTGAGGATGTGCACAAGAAGACAGCAAACTACTCCAAGCTGTACAAGAACCAGCTCACGCTCAACATGCTCTTCGCCGCGGCAATAATCCTGCTCCTGATTCTCATGGCCTTCATCTTCAAGGCCAACAAGCTGAAAGACGCGCTCAACCAGAGGATAAAGGAGATGGCAGACTATCGCCTGAAGTTCTTCACCAATATCAGCCATCAGCTGAAGACACCTATCACTCTTATCACAGGCCCTCTCTTCGAGCTGGAGAAAAGCTCAGGCATCAGAGGGAAGGACCGTGAGATGCTCGAGATGACCATGCGCAATGTCAGCATCCTGGAAAGGCTCGTTAATGATATCCTCGGGTATAAGGAGCAGGGCGAGAGGCAGCCTATGCCTGATTTCATCGACACCGAGGAGACTGTCACCCCTGACGACTGCATACGCCAGCACAAGATAGAGCAGATTGTCGAGAATGACAGCACAGGCAAGAATCTGCCGTCAGTGCTCGTGGTGGATGACAATGCTGATGTGAGGAAATATCTCCGCATGATTCTCAGTGAGAGATATCACGTCATGGAGGCTACCGACGGCAAGAGCGGCCTCACGCTCGCCTTGGAGAATGTCCCCGACATCGTCGTCAGCGATGTCATGATGCCCGTTATGGACGGGCTGGAGTTCTGCAAGAGACTGAAGACAGACACAGCGACATGCCATATACCCGTAATACTCCTCACAGCGCGTAATCTCAACTCCCAGCGCATAGAGGGATACGAGAATGGTGCCGATGCCTACATAACGAAACCATTCAACGGGGAGCTGCTGAAGTCGAGGATGGACAATCTACTCAGAAGCCGGTCGAGGCTGAAGGACCTGTTCGGACAACCCTATATGACAGCGGCAGACAGTGTGACGCGCCCTGCCACAGCCCCTGAGGCGTCTGAGATAACATCCCGCGACAAGGAGTTCCTCGACAATCTCCGCACAGCCATACAGGAGAATATGTCCAACCCGAAGCTGAGAGTGGAGGACCTTAGCGACAAGGTAGGGCTTAGCCGTGTGCAGATGTACCGCAAGATAAAGGCCATAACCGGTCTCTCCACGGTCGAGTTGTTACGCACAGCGCGTCTGGAACGCTCGAAAGTCCTGCTCCTGACAACAGACAAGACCATAGCACAGGTGGCCTTCGCTGTGGGATTCTCAACACCTTCTTACTTCACCACATGCTTCAAGCAGGAGTATGACATGTATCCGACAGATTACAGGGAGCGGCATACATCCCCGTGAATAATCCCTCCCGCTCTCGCTTTTCTCACCCCTTCCCTTTCCCCTATCATAAGAGGAGCACTCTCCCCATTCAGAGTCTCATGCAGCTTGTTTTGTCATATGATAGAGACTCGGATGAAGAGAGTGCTTCTCTTGTTTTTTATATAAAGGTATGACTGATTCAATATACCTTTTTTGACAAAATGCTCAACAATTCTTTCATGCAACATATTTTTTAGTCTCAGTAACATATTTGATAGTATCTGTTATGGTTTTGTGCTAAGTTTGCAACGTTGAAAAGCACGTGCTCCGCATCATAAGCGCCGCCTCCGCCTCGCTTCACACAGCCTGACTGACGGCTGCCTGCACACCTCGGGGCTACGGAAGAAAGGACAGCGGACCTCTCAAGAAAATCGTCCTGGACAGGCTTCTGGAAAGGCGGAGATAACCGCACCCTATGCCGCTGGCAGGACAAAGATGCATGAAAGAGACTATATACTACAAACATAATCATGAACAAAACCTAAGACACAATGGAAAAGAACAGAAGAAAGCTAATTGCCATTATGCTGCTCCTGTTGGTCTCTCTGTCCATTACGGCACAGGAAATCAACGTCAGCGGTACGGTCGTGGACACTACCGGAGAGCCTGTAATAGGCGCTACCGTCATGCAGAAAGGTTCCACGAATGGCACAGTGACAGACATTGAGGGAAATTTCAAGATTGCTGTCAACAGCGGGGCGACACTCGTCGTGACCTATATCGGCTACGTCACACAGGAGGTTGCCGCTGCCGACGGGATGAGGGTCGTCATCAAGGAAGACGCCCAGGGGCTTCAGGAGGTCGTCGTGACTGGCTATACCACACAGCGCAAGTCAGACCTCACGGGAGCTGTCTCTGTGGTAGATGTCGACGAGCTGCAGAAGCAGAACGAGAACAACCCTATCAAAGCCCTTCAGGGGCGTGTGCCTGGAATGAACATCTCGGCCGACGGCTCGCCATCAGGTGCGGCGACAGTGCGCATCAGAGGTGTCGGCACTCTCAACGACAATGACCCTCTGTATATCATCGACGGAGTGCCGACAAAATCGGGCATGCATGAGCTCAACGGCAACGACATAGAGTCAATCCAGGTGCTGAAGGACGCTGCCTCTGCAAGCATCTATGGCTCGCGTGCTGCCAATGGTGTCATAATCATCACCACGAAGAAGGGCAAGAACGGGCAGGTGAGGATAAACCTTGATGCCAGTGTGGCCCTCTCGATGTATGCTCACCGCATGGATGTGCTCAATGCAGAGGAGTGGGGCAGGGCTTTCTGGCAGGCTAATGTCAACGACGGGCTTGACCCAAACAACAATTCGCTTGGCTACCATTTCAACTGGGCATACGATGCCAATGGAGTGCCCGAGCTCTATGGTGTCACCATGCAGAAGTATCTTGACGCCGCCAACACCATCCCAGCATCAGACACTGACTGGATGAAGGAGACAACACGCACCGGTGTGGTGCAGAACTACAACGTCAGTGTCAGCAACGGCACTGAGAGGGGGAGCAGCTATTTCTCTCTCGGATACTATAAGAATCTCGGTATCATAAACACTACTGACTTTGAACGCCTCTCGGCACGTATAAACACTGATTACAAGCTCATCGGCGACGTCCTCACCATCGGCGAGAACCTCACGCTGAACCGCACTTCTGAGGTGCAGGCTCCTGGTGGATTCCTCGGCAATGTGCTCCAGTATCATCCTGCCTTCCCGGTATACAACACCTTAGGCGAGTTCGCCAACCTCACCGGAAGTTATGCTGACCGTGAGAATCCTGTCGAGGTGCTCGACCGCAACAAGGACAACCGTTACACCTACTGGCGCCTCTTCGGCGATGTCCACCTCAACCTGAGGCTCGCCAAGAACCTCAACCTCCGTACCACAGCGGGTGTCGACTATGCCCAGAAGGAGCAGCGCATGTTCACATACCCTATCTCCAACGGCAATGTCTCCAACTCCACAAACGCTGTCGAGGCCAAGCAGGAGCATTGGATGAAATGGATGTGGAATGCTGTGGCGAGCTATAACTTCGAGATAGGCAGACACCGTGGCGACGCTATGGTGGGCATGGAGCTCAACCGCCAGGACAACAGGTGGTTCTCAGGCAAGCGGTATGACTTCGCTGTGCTTAATCCTGACTATATGTGGCCTGATGCCGGTGTGGGAGAGGAGAAGGCGTATGGATGTGCCGACGGGTTCTCTCTCGTCTCCTTCTTCGGCAAGGTCAACTACACCTATGCTGACCGCTATCTCGCTTCTTTCACCATACGCCGTGATGGCTCAAGCCGTTTCGGCAAGAACAACAAGTACGGCACATTCCCCTCTTTCTCTGCCGGCTGGCGTATCAGCGAGGAGAAATGGATGTCGGGTCTGCGTGACAGCTGGCTCTCAAACCTCAAGCTGCGTGCCAGCTGGGGACAGACCGGCAACCAGGAGATAAGCAACACGGCACGCTATACGCTCTACACCTCAAGCTACGGTGAGGCCAACTTCGGCGGACAGAGCTATGGCACATCATACGACATACAGGGCACAAACGGCGGCAACGCTCTCGATTCAGGCTTCAAGCGTAACCAGCTCGGCAATGACAACATCAAGTGGGAGACGACGACACAGACGAACATCGGCCTTGACTTCGGGCTTTTCAACAATGCTCTCTACGGAAGCCTTGAGTGGTATTACAAGAAGACAAAGGATATCCTCGTCTACATGCCGGGCATAGGTGTCATGGGCGAGGGAAGCTCAATGTGGATAAACGCAGGCGAGATGCTCAACAAGGGTTTTGAGCTTAATGTCGGATACCGTGGAGGAGTGGCTGATTTCAGCTATGACATAGCCGGAAACATAAGCACTAACCGCAACGAGGTGACCAAGATTCCGGAGACAATAGCTGCTGCGGGAACATTCGGCGGCAGCGGAGTGCAGAGCGTTGTGGGCCATCCTATGAACTCCTATGTGGGATATGTCTTTGACGGTATCTTCCAGAACCAGGATGAGGTGGACAACCATGCTGTGCAGGAAGGCGCCGGAGTGGGACGCATGAGATTCCGCGACCTCAACGAGGACGGGGTCATCACCACTCTCGACCAGACATGGATATACGACCCGACCCCCGACTTCACATGGGGCCTGAACATATATCTGCAGTACAAGAACCTCGACCTGACCATGTTCTGGCAGGGTGTGCAGGGTGTCGACGCCCTCACCACAGTGGCTCCTGGAGGCGACACGAACGGTGGATACAAGGTGCAGACAGACCTCTGGGCAGGTGTCAATGTCCCATTCCTCAACAAGGGCGACAGAGTGCTCGACGCATGGAGCCCTACGAACACGTCATCGACGATACCCGCCCTCTCGACCTATGACAACAACAACGAGAAGCGCTTCTCCTCTTACTATGTGGAGAACGGGTCGTTCCTCAAGCTGCGCACTATACAGATAGGCTACAACCTTCCTGAGGCAGTAGTGAAGAAGACTCCAATGTCTAAGATAAGGCTTTATCTCTCTGCCCAGAACCTCCTCACGATAAAGAGCAGCAGTTTCACTGGTGTCGACCCGGAGAACACACTCTTCGGATATCCAATACCGGTAAACCTGACATTCGGACTCAACGTGTCATTCTAATATATATAATTGTATCAACGTTTTCGTTAAGCCAGAAGACCAAAGAGAGCTTGCTTGCTTTGGCTTGGCGAGAAAACGAAGGCGAAGCCAACATTAAATACTAAACAGTTAAAATGAAACCGATATATAAATGTTTTCTTGCCTTTATGGCTGTTGCCTCCCTGTCATCATGCGACAGCTTCCTTGAGGAGCAGATACCCCAGGGCACACTGAGCGACGAGCAGGTGAAGAATCCCGCTTATGTGGACAACATGGTCACCTCGGCATACGCCGTGTTCACCACTGCAGAGGATATCAACTCGTCATTCTCTATGTGGAACTACGATGTCCGCAGTGACGACGCATACAAGGGTGGCTCATCCACAAACGACGGTGATGTCTTCCACCAGATAGAGGTGGGGCAGGGAATACTCCCCACTAACTGGAACCTAAACGACATGTGGGTGCGTATATACAATGCCCTCTCGCGTGTCAACACAGCCATCGCTGTTGTCGAGTCGTGCGACGAGTCATACTCACTCAAGGGCGAGCGTCTCGCCGAGATGAAGTTCCTCCGCGCCTATGCCCATTTCATGGCGAAGCGTCTGTATAAGAACATCCCGTTCGTCATGCGCACCGACCTGACCTACGACGAGTACAACACCCTCTCAAACCATGAGTATACCAACGACGAGGGCTGGGCGCTCATAGCCCGTGACCTTGAGGAGGCGTATGCTGTCCTCCCTGTGAAGCAGGCCGACAAGGGACGCCCGACAAAGGCAGCCTGTGCCGCTTTCCTTGCCAAGGTCTATCTATACAAGGCTTACCGTCAGGACGACGCGTCGAGCAACCAGGTGACATCGGTTGACGCTGACGACCTCAAGAAAGTCATACAGTATACTGACCCTGCCATATACGCCGCAGGCGGCTATGGCCTTGAGAAGGACATACACAACAATTTCCGCCCTGAGGACCAGTATGAGAACGGATGTGAGTCACTCTGGGCCATACAGTATTCACGCAATGACGGCTCGACATACGGCAATCTCAACTGGTCATACGGTCTCATCACGCCTAACATCCCAGACGTGACAGACGGCGGCTGTGACTTCTACAAGCCCTCCCAGAACCTTGTAAACGCCTTCCGTACCGATGCTGACGGCCTGCCTCTCATCGACACCTTCAACCAGAAGAACTACGACAAGGCGACTGACAACGCTGACCCCCGTCTTTTCCTCACCGTCGGAATGACAGGGCTGCCATATATGTTCAACAAGGACTTCATCATGGACCAGTCTTCAGCATGGAGCCGCTCAGGAGGCCTTTACGGCTACAACGTCACCCTGAAGCAGAATGTTGACCCTGCCCTGATAGGGTCATACCTCATACGCGGCTCGTTCTGGGCAAGCCCCATGAACCGCATCGTGTTCAGATATGCTGATGTCATCCTCGAGCGTGCCGAGGCAGAGGCACAGCTCGGCAATGCCTCAGAGGCTGTGCGGCTTGTCAACGAGATACGCACCCGCGCCGCTGGAAGCACACAGATGATAGCCGACTATCCTAACCGCTACGGCGTGAAGCTCTACTGCAAGAACTACACAGGGTCATACTCCAAGGACGAGGCTCTGAGGATAGTGAAGATGGAGCGCCGCCTGGAGCTCGCCATGGAGTCAGAGCGCTTCTTCGACCTTGTCCGCTGGGGAGAGGCCTCCAAGGTCCTCAACGATTATTTCGCGGCAGAGAAAGAGCGTGTGACATTCCTCAGCGACGCTGTCTTCACCGCCAACAAGAATGAGTATCTGCCTATCCCCCACTCACAGATATCATCGTCCAACGGACACTATACGCAGAACATCGGCAACTGGTAATATCCCCTTCTCGGCCATCATAAACCAACCAACAACATGAAAACCAATATGAAGACTATATATAGAACATTGTGTGTGCTCCTCTCTGTGCTTCTCGGAGCCTCATGCAGCGATGATAACGTCAGCGACCTCCAGCTGTCGGGCGACTGCAGCATAGAGACGCTGGTATTGAACGACACTTTCACCGGACAGGTGGACCTCTCCAAGCGTAGCGTGAAAGTGAAGGTGCCGGCAGACTATACCGACAAGACGAAGATGAGGATAACACAGCTCGCCATCTCAGACGGCGCCTCGGCATCGATGAGACAGGGCGACATAGTGGATTTCACTGACCCTAAGGTGATGCACATCACCAACGGCGACCTCTTCCTCGACTGGACAGTCAGCGTCAGGAACGATGAGGCACGCATCCTCTCGTTCATCATCAACGACACCTACAAGGCGAGCATCAATGAGGCAGAGCATACCATAACGGCATCGCTCCCAGCCGATGTCGACGTGACGAAGATAGTGCCTACAATCACATATAGCGAGGATGCGGTGATATTCCCTCTTGACGGTACGCCGACCGACTTCTCCGAACCTGTGGAGTATACCGTGACCGACAACACGGCAACGGCGACATACACAGTGACCATCACCACCGTCTCAGCCCCCGATGTGATATTCCTCGGCAGTGCCGGAGCCTCCACGATGGACGAGCTCCAGCCTGAGGAGAAGGAGGCATGCAAGTGGATGCTCAGCAATGTCGAGAACTCACTCTTCGTCTCATGGGACGATATGAAGGCTGGCAATGCCGATCTCTCCAAGTGCAAGGTGATATGGTGGCACTGGCAGCACCAGCCCTCAGAGACACTCTCTGACTTCGAGAGCGGCGCCACATCATCGGCCATGGCAGCGAAGAATACCCTCGTTGACTACTACAAGCGTGGCGGAGCGTTCATCTTCAGCCGTGCCGCAGTCAACATGGCAGCGTCGCTCGGAGCCGTGAGGGACCAGCGCTGTGCCAACAACTGCTGGGGAGCCAGCGATGATGGAGGCGAGATTCTCGGCGCGTCATGGGATTTCCCTGTGGCTGACCAGAACGACTGGATGTGGAAGGGCATCATCGGCGGCACATCGCCATTGAGGACTCTCGATGCCGGATACCAGATTTCCAACTGTGTCTCACAGTGGGGGATGTGGGGCGACTATACCGACCACGCACGCTGGAAAGAGCTCACCGGATGTCTCATACATGCCCACGGCTGGGATAACGCCGTCACGATATGGGAGGCACCGGCTGCCGACGGGACATTCGGCCAGGGAGGCATAATATGCTTCGGCTCAGGATGCTATGACTGGTATTCGCCCAATCCTTACGTTGAGAACTATCATAAGAACGTCGGTATCATGACCCTCAATGCCATCAACTACCTTATGGGGAAGTAATCTCCTGATATTACACGGTAAAAAGAGTTCACTAATAATAGAAACATTAAGATATGAAAAATATGATGTTATCCACGTTGATGCTCATGACACTCTCCGTCGTGTCATGCAGCGACGACAACTTTGCCGGTGACGCCCCTAAGGACTGGGCCAACACTACCGAGCGTTTCGTGACTGCTGAGGAGCAGGGACTATCCACATACTATACCCCTGCCATAGGCCGCGTGGGCGACCCTATGCCTTTCTATGATGAGAAGGCAGGAGAGTTCAAGGTGATGTACCTGCAGGAGTTCAACAACAACAAGCCTTTCTGCTACCATCCTTTCTGGACAGTAGCCACCACCGACGGCGCCAACTACCGCTCGCTCGGCGAGACTCTCGCCGTGGGGACAAGCGACTACCAGCCCGACGCGGCCCTCGGAACAGGCTGCTGCTACTACAGCAAGGCAGACAATCTCTACTATATCTACTATACCGGACACAACCCCAACTGCACTGACGTGGAGGTTGTCATGCGTGCCACATCGCCCGATTTCAAGACATGGACACGCGACAACTCATGGACACTGCGCGGAAAAGACTATGGCTTCTCCAGCGTAGACTTCCGCGACCCGCAGATTTTTGAGGATGGAGGCGTGTATAACATGGTCATCACCACAAGGAGGGGCGACCCCAAGTTCGCCCATTTCACCTCAACCGACATGAAGGACTGGACATTCGCCGGAGAGTTCAATGCCGTCTGGGACCGCATGTGTGAGTGTCCCGACATCTTCAAGATGGGCGACTACTGGTACTGCATATACAGCGAGGCATACCTCTCAACATGGAGCCGCAAGGTGAAATATATGATGGCCGACTCTTTCGAGGGGCTCAAGCGCTGCTTCGCTGACCCTGGAGCCAACTGGCCGAGGGACGACAAGGAGGGTGTGCTTGACTCACGAGCCTTCTATGCCGGCAAGACAGCGAGCAACGGCACAGACCGTTACATCTGGGGATGGTGTCCATACCGCTCAGGCAAGGACATAGACGAGATGAACATCAATGTGGGAGAGAAGGAGCCAAACTGGAGCGGAGCCCTCGTCTGCCATAAGCTCATACAGCACGCCGATGGCACTCTGAGCATCGGAGAGGTTGAGGGGATAAAGGCGAAATACAACGTCCCAGCGGAGCTGAAGGTGATGGAGAGCAACGGATATGCCGGCAACACCCTCTCGGGAGCAGGCGCATACGTCCTCTACAACCGCCTCGGCACACACAACCACATCTCTTTCACAGCCAAGGCAAGCAGCGACGACACACGCTTCGGAGTCTCTCTCTGCCGCAGCACCGATGTGAAGAAATACTATTCCCTTATCGTCAACCCAGAATGGGCCAACGGCCGGAGGAAGATAAACTTCGAGCAGGAAGGCGAGGGAGGCAAAGGCTTCATAGAGGGAGCTGACGGATATATCTTCCCACGTCCTGCCGACAATGTGTACAACGTGGACATATACACCGACAACTCTGTCGTGACCATGTATATCAACGGCGTATATGGATACACACAGCGCATATACGGAACACAGAAGAACTGCTGGAGCATCAACTGCTACAACGGACAGATAGAGATAAGCAACCTCTCCCTGACACAGTATTGACCTATGCTTATGCGCGTGTCCGGGGCCATATGTCTCATAGTTCGTGTTCTCTGAGAAAAGTGTTGGATAATGCTTATGCGCGTGTCCGGGGCCATATATCTCATAGTTCGTATTCTCTGAGAAAAGTGTTGGATAATTCTTATGCGCGTGTCCGGGACAGTCTGGGCGTTCAGTCCACAAGACAGACGCCACGGCAGCCACAGCCATAGCTTCTCTGAGAAGTGAATCCCCCCTCACGCCAGCAGCTGAAGACACTTACCCCCCGACACCCTTCCCGTCATCAGGACAGGCACCTT
>SAMEA3663039__coassemble_503_pt1 | contig 11002 bp, 8 predicted proteins | sample SAMEA3663039__metabat2_low_PE_030 | metagenome-assembled genome bin SAMEA3663039 (sample SAMEA3663039) | pig gut metagenome | biome: pig gut; feature: pig-associated habitat; material: faeces | place: France | collected 2012 | reverse complement strand
TATGCCGAGTGCAGCCGATATTCAACGAAAGTTAATCGCGAAGGAAGAAGACGAAGTCAAAACGAAGGCGAGCCAACGGATATGGTAATCAGTGATTCGACGTGTATGTTGATACTGCTTGTCGCCTGAATTATCACCAGACGGTGATAATAGAAAAAGTTGGTACGATTTGCTATCTGTCGATAATAAATCAGGAGCAAAACGTACCAACTTGATTGTCTGTCATGAAAAGAAGGAGCATAATATATCTATTCTCCAGCTAATCGGACAAGACGGAATGTTGAATTCCTAATGCCCCCGCTCTCGCCCCCGAGACCCATACATTGGCCGGAGGGGAGAGGGCGTGGGCAAGAAAAAGATATCAGAAAATATATGTCTTCTCTAACCAGTAGCAGATGATTCCGGCGAGGTATCCTACGAATGCTATCCATGTGACATTCTTCATGTACCATCCGAAAGAGATGTGCTCGAGACCCATCACCACGACACCAGCGGCTGAGCCGATAATAAGCATAGAGCCTCCGACACCAGCACAATATGCCAGCAGCTGCCAGAAGACACCGTCGACGGCAAGGTTGGCGATGTCAGGGTTAGCGGCAACCATCTCAGCCGTAGATACTGTGTACATCTTCATGGCTCCGGCTACGAGCGGTACGTTATCGACAATAGACGACAGCACACCAATGGCGCCTGTGACAAGATAGTCATTGCCTATCGCTGTGTCCAACCATGCCCCGACAGCTGTCAGCACACCAATCTCTGACAGAGTGGCAACAGCCATGAGAATGCCGAGGAAGAACATTATTGTCGACATGTCGATGCGGGATAGCATCTTTGTGACACGTTTTGCCATAGGGTCGTGCTCGTCGTTATGACGATAAATCACCTCTGTCACACACCACAACACACCGAGGACGAGGAGAATGCCCATAAAGGCCGGCAGCTCTGTCACAGTATGGAAAACAGGTACGGAGCACAGTCCGCCGACACCAAGGGCAAAGATAATCTTGCGTTGGGTCTTTGTGATATCAGATATCTCCGCCTCATGCTTGTCGGCAACCTCAGGCAGCTCCCCCTTCAGATGAACCTGCATGACGGCTGTGGGGACAATGAAGGCTATGAACGATGGCACGATAATCTCAGATATCACCCCGAGGGCTGTTATCATCTTTCCATTCCCCAGCATGATGGTCGTCACGTCGCCGATAGGGGAGAATGCTCCGCCCGCATTCGCTGCTATTATGACGCAGACGGCATACCATATCCTGTCCCTCTTGTCTGTCACGAGTTTGTGCAGAATCATTATCATGACGATTGATGTCGTGAGATTGTCAAGGACAGCGGAGAGGATAGCTGTCATGAAAGCTATCTTCCACAGCAGCGAGCGCTTGGTCCGTGAGTGGAGTGCACCACGCACCCAGTTGAAACCTCCGTGCTGGTCGACAATCTCGACGATTGTCATCGCGCCCATAAGGAAGAAGAGCGTCGTGCCGGCCTCGCCGAGATTGCGCTCTATAGCCTCGCCGAGAGAGAAGTCAGGAAGATGAAGCCCCTCATAGCCAAGGGCAAGGAGTGTCCAGCATACGACACACATAAGGATGGCCACGGCGGCCTTGTTGATTTTTGTCACTGCCTCAAGCGCTATGAAGGCATAGCCAATGATAAAGGCAATGACAATAATAGTGATGGTTGACATAAGAAAGAGTGTTTTTTTGTTGCGTTTTGGGTTTTAGTATATAGATTTACGTGTACAAAATGCAAAATTAAGAATTATTTTTGAGATACAAACTTTTTATGCCCCATTTTTTTTTATTATTACTGTCTGGTGAGTCTTCAGATAGGTTGTGATTCATTTACAGGCTATCCATCTTGAGAATACAAGAATCAAAGGCTAAGAGTATGTCCAACAGTCGCGCCCCTCCTCCTGTGGCTGTGGGACAATAGCAAGCTTTTGGCTCTTGGCTTGATGTTGGGTCTGCCAGTCGCGTCTCTTCCAGACTAAGCTCTCGGACATGATCTTAGCCATTGATTCTTCTATTGCTACATTGGACGTCCAATAAATCTATCGTTACTCATTCTGAGTTATGTCTGACAGTAATAATAATAAAAAAAGGAGCAAAAGTTTTGCCGATAAGAATCATTTTTATTAACTTTGCAGCCATAAGCATAAAAATCTTATCCTTTCATACAGATAACACCACAATGTCTATAATAATAGCGGACAGACAGATGACAGAGCTTGTGGAGCGGCTGACAACAAACAGTATGCTCAGCAAGCTTTATCATGAGCATAAAGATGGCCGTCCACTACCGTCGGGGAAGGCTTTATGTGACATAATAGAGCTGTTCCGCGCCACTATGTTTCCCGGATATTTTGGGAAATCGAATATCATACTACATTCTCTCCAATACCCTATAGGCTCAAACATCCAACAGCTTGGTGAGCTGCTCACTGAGCAGGTCATGGCCGGATTATGCTTCTCAGGGGGTAACAGTGATGACGATGTCACGACACCACTCGAGGCACTGCGCCGTCGTGCTGACGAGATAACACAGAGGGTCATTATGCAGCTGCCAGATATACAGCATGTGCTCGCCACAGATGTTGTGGCGGCATACAATGGCGACCCGGCCGCAGGCAGCTATGGCGAGATAATATCGTGCTATCCTGTAATACGTGCGCTCACAAACTACCGCCTCGCCCACGAGCTCCACAAGGAGGGTGTGCCGCTCATACCACGCATACTGACAGAGATGGCCCACTCAGAGACAGGGATAGACATCCACCCGGGAGCGACCATCGGACATCATTTCACCATAGACCACGGGACGGGTGTCGTGATAGGCGCGACATGTATCATAGGCAATAATGTCAAGTTGTACCAGGGCGTCACGTTAGGAGCGAAGAGCTTCCCCCTCGACTCAGACGGCAATCCTATAAAGGGAATACCGCGCCACCCGATTCTTGAGGATGATGTGATAGTCTACAGTAACGCGACGGTGCTCGGGCGCATAACGATAGCAAGGGGGACGGTTATTGGCGGCAATATATGGGTCACAGAGAGCACCAGACCTGGCGAGCATATAGTCCAGGCCAAGAAGAGCCACAAGAAAGGCGTGGTAAAGGATGTGACAGTGAGACCTGACGATTATGGCATGCTGTGACAAGAGATGATGGGAGCGGCACAATCGGGGGCAGGAATGATGACAGCCCATACGCATCAGGGCAGAGAAAGACGCCATCATCCCCCAAAAATCAATCCACCCCCATGGACAAGAAAATCCACTTACAAAAAAAAAGAGAATATAATGAGGAGCCTCCCCCCCAGCGATATACTGCCACGGAGCAGAATGATGATGTCAGGGCAGACGGGATACTGGGAGGCAGACTGTTGAGAATAGAATTATGGAATATGAAATGATAGCCAAGACCTTCATGGGTCTTGAGAAAGTGCTCGCCAGGGAACTCACAGACCTTGGGGCGGGAAACGTGCAGATAGGCAGACGTATGGTGTCATTCACCGGCGACAAGGACATGATGTACCGTGCAAACTTCCACCTGCACACAGCGATACGCATATTGAAGCCTATCAAGCGCTTCAAGGCCTCTTCTGCTGATGATGTATATAACGGAATAAAGTCAGTAGACTGGAGCGAGTATCTCGATGAGAAGAAGACATTCTCTGTTGACTCTGTAGTCTATTCGGAGGACTTCCGTAACTCTCGTTTTGTCACATATAAAGTCAAGGACGCCATCGTCGACCAGTTTCTGGAACAAGGACGCCGCCGGCCGAATATATCTGTCGCGAATCCGGATCTCAGGCTGAACATCCATATTGCAGAGAATAACTGTACGCTGTCGCTCGACTCATCAGGCGAGTCGCTCCACCGCCGTGGTTACAGGCAGGAGAGTGTCGACGCCCCGCTCAATGAGGTTCTGGCGGCAGGTATGATACTCATGACGGGATGGCATGGCGAGACAGACTTTATCGACCCGATGTGCGGTTCTGGCACACTGCTCATAGAGGCAGCCCTGATAGCCCAGAACATGGCTCCAGGCGTGTTCCGTAAAGAATATGCATTTGAGAAATGGCCTGATTTTGACCGTGAGCTATTTGATGAGATATACAACGACGACTCAAAGGAACGCCCATTCAATCATAAGATAAAAGGCTACGATATAGACATCAAGGCTGTCAATACAGCGAAGATAAATATCCGGGCTGCCGGCCTGACAAAGGTTATTGATGTGGAATGTGCAGACTTCAAGGAATTCACACAGCCACAGGAGAAGGCCATAATCGTCTGCAATCCCCCTTACGGCGAACGTATATCCACGCCAAACCTCCTGAATACATACCGTATGATAGGCGAGCGGCTGAAACATCAGTTCCAAGGCAACGAGGCGTGGATTCTCTCTTATCGTGAGGAGTGTTTCGAGGCTATCGGGCTGAAGCCATCTCTGAAAGTGCCTGTATATAATGGTTCTCTTGAATGTGAATTCCGTAAGTACCAGATGTTCAGCGGAAAATTCTCCGATTTCAGACACGACGGTGGAGACGTGAAGAGCGACGACGAACGTATGCAGATGGCTGAGAAGCATAGGTTCAAGCAGAACCGTGACTTCAAACAGAGACTCGACGCTGCCACAGATGGAGCTGGGGACGACGAGGAAGACGATATCCGTTCATTCAAATTCCACTCCCTTGAGCGTCGCCACCATCCGGATGATGACCGTCGTGGTGGAAAAGAAAGGCGTCGCTTTGACCGTCGTGACGACAATGATGGAGGCGGAAGAGAAAGGCACGAGCGCAAACCATACGGCAAAAACGAGAGAAGAGCGTTTGATGAGCGTAGACATAATGGCAGCGACCGACGCAACGCTGAGCGCGGTGGATATCCTGGCAGACGCGGCTCAGCCGCTGACCGTCGTAGAATGTTCGAGAACGACAATGACTGACGTTGAGGGAAAACTATCGAGGGGACGACAATAGAGACTGTCTGTTGCATGTGGTATGATGTCATAGGTGTCATATACAGGCTGATTATCATCTTCCTCATCAAAAAAAAAAACAAACAATGGTGTCACCCCGAGATTGATACCCCCCGGCTTCCACTGCCGCTACTCCTCTGGATGATATCCCCCCATGAATGATGGGAGCAAATCCCGACATAAATAATGAATAGTCTATTTATAACAATAACAATGGCTCTTTGTATGAGCGAGACAGCCATGGCACAAGACAATATGCCTATGGTGGAGAAGTCTGTATGTGCAGAAGAATGTCGTGCCGGACACTTTGTCGCTGCTGACGATAACGCCGTGGCGGGAAAGAAACAGTTCACATTGGAGGATTTGAACTTCGGTGGCAAGCGCTATCGCGAGATGTCGCCGAAGACACTGCGTCTGTGGTGGAAAGGAAATACGCTTGTCAATGCTGACACCCTGGCCAAGCCAAAGGGATACCCTCAGGTTTACAGCCGTGACCATAACATCTTCCTGCAGACTGCCGTGGGTAGCGAGCCACAACAGATAACAGCTGATGGGTCACGCCAGATACAATATGGAGAGGCAGTCCATCGTAATGAGTTCGGCATAATGAACGGCATTTTCCTCTCAAACAGCAAGCAGAGCTTCGCCTTCTACCGCATGGACCAGTCGATGGTGACAGACTATCCGCAGGTGAACACATACGGGCGCGTGGCTACCTCAGAACCTGACGCTTATCCGATGGCGGGCATGAGAAGCCACAAGGTCACAATAGGTATATATAATATCACGACCCAAACGACTTCATGGCTTGATCTCGGAGATGTCACAGACCGTTATTTCACAAATATAACATGGTCGGCAGACGACAAGGAGATATACCTCTTTGAAGTGAACCGTGACCAGACAGACATGTCGCTCGACGTGTACGACGTTGCGTCTGGCAAGAAGGTGCGTACCATATACCGTGAGCATGACGATAAATATGTAGAGCCGCTGCATCCCGTGTCGTTCTTGCCATGGGACAGCTCGAAGTTCATCATGTGGAGTCAGAAGGACGGTTACACACACCTTTATCTTATGTCGACTGACGGCAAGATGATACGCCAGTTGACAAAGGGCGAGTTCGTCGTCCTCGACCTTTTAGGCTTCTGCAAGAAGACAAAAAGTGTGATAATATCGTCAAACGAGATTCATCCCCTTCAAAGCAATCTCTATGCAGTGAAGATACAGAACGGCCGCCGCACTCTGCTTGACAATGGCAAGGGAGTACACTATGGCATACTCTCTGACGATGGTACACATCTCATAGACACATACTCAACACCGGATATACCGCGGGCATATGATATCACAAATACCGTGACATTGAAGCGGACAGAGCATTTCCGCTCGCCCGACCCATGGCAAGGCTATGCCGTCCCGACATACAAGATGGGGAGCATAAAGGCAGCAGACGGTGTGACTGACCTTTACTACCGTATGGTACTACCACCTGACTTTGACGCCCAGAAGAAGTATCCTACCGTCGTCTATGTCTATGGTGGGCCACATGCTCATAACGTGCAGGCATCATGGCATTGGTACTCACGCTCTTGGGAGACCTATATGGCGCAGAAGGGATACGTGCTCTTCATCCTCGACAACAGAGGCTCAGAGAACCGTGGAAAGGACTTCGAGCAGGTGACATTCCGCCATCTCGGACAGGAGGAGATGAGAGACCAGATGTGCGGCGTCGACTTCCTCAAGACTCTCCCATATGTCGATGCGGAGCGTCTCGGCGTCCATGGCTGGAGCTACGGCGGATATATGACCATCTCGCTGATGACCAACTACCCCGATGTATTTAAGGTCGGAGTAGCCGGAGGCCCCGTGATCGACTGGAAATGGTATGAGGTGATGTATGGCGAGAGATATATGGACACTCCTGAGCAGAACCCAGAAGGATACGCCCAGACATCATTGCTGAGACAAGCCAAGAACCTCAAGGGCAAGCTGCAGATTATCATAGGCATGAATGATCCTACCGTAGTGCCACAACACGCTTTGCAGTTCCTTGACGCATGCATAGAGGCAGGCACACAGCCCGACTTCTTTGTCTATCCCGGACAGGGACATAATATGGCGGGACATAAAAGCGTGCATCTGCATGAACGTATAACCCAATATTTTGAGGACTACCTCAAATAGACCCACCTTGAATATTCAGCAAACAACATCCGGTTTGCCCTGTCCTACCCCTTGACAAATAGGCCAGCCTTGAATATTCTGCAAACAACATCCTTCTGTTTCCACAGATCGATGTGGAGCAGAGAAATCACAGAGAGGAATTCTGTATTCCTGAAACTGATTATCACAGAGACTCCCACCATACCAATGCCAAAGCCCACTGGAAAGCATGCGGCCTCTCCAGCATGTTGAACACGATGTGGAGAGTGTGGGAGAGTCATGTTTTGTCGCCAATCAATCCATTATACTGATGAATATATTACTTTTAGGCTCGGGCGGCCGTGAGCATGCCCTTGCATGGAAAATAGCACAGAGTGAGAAGTGTGATACCCTGTATATCGCGCCAGGCAATGCCGGGACAGAAGGCATTAACGGCAAGAGTGTCAATGTACCCATCAAGGCTGATGATTTCGAGGCTATAAAGTCATTCGCTGTCGAGAAGCAGGTCTCAATGGTCGTAGTAGGTCCAGAGGATCCCCTTGTAAAGGGCATATATGATGATTTCGCTGCCGATGAGCGCACGAGGGATATCCCCGTCATCGGTCCGTCGAAGGCAGGTGCCGTGCTTGAGGGTTCAAAGGATTTTGCTAAGGCATTCATGCGCCGCCATGATATCCCCACTGCAGCATACGAGACATTCGATGGAGAACATCTTGAAGACGGCCTGCGGTTCCTCAAGACTCTCAAGGCTCCATACGTGTTGAAGGCCGACGGCCTCTGTGCAGGAAAGGGAGTGCTGATTCTGCCAACGCTCCAAGAGGCAGAGCACGAGCTGAAGGAGATGCTTGGAGGCATGTTTGGCAATGCGTCGTCGCGTGTCGTCATAGAGGAGTTCCTCTCAGGTATAGAGTGCTCAGTGTTTGTCATGACCGACGGAAAGAACTACAAGATTCTACCAGAGGCAAAAGACTATAAGCGCATCGGTGAGGGCGATACCGGACTTAACACTGGCGGCATGGGCTCTGTCTCGCCTGTCCCGTTTGCCACACCTGAATGGATGGCAAAGGTCGAGGAGCGTATCATAAAGCCGACAGTCGATGGCCTCGCTGAGGAAGGAATATGCTATAAGGGTTTTATCTTCTTTGGCCTTATCAATGTCGGTGGCGACCCTATGGTCATCGAGTATAACTGCCGTATGGGCGACCCGGAGACAGAATCGGTCATGCTACGCCTGAAATCAGACATTGTCGACCTCTTCGAGGGTATAGCGGCAGGTGACCTTGACAGACGTACAATAGAGTTCGACCCACGCTCGGCTGTCTGCGTCATGCTCGTATCGGGTGGATATCCACAAGCCTACAAGAAGGGCTATGAGATAACCGGCATCAGCGATGTCGAGGGCTCAGTCGTCTTCCATGCCGGAACCTCACTATCTGAAGGTAAGGTTGTGACAAATGGTGGACGTGTCATAGCAGTATCCTCTTACGGAAAAGACAAGGAAGAGGCGCTCAGGAAATCTTTCCTTGAGGCGCAGAAGATACAGTTCAAAGACAAGTATTTCCGCTCAGACATAGGCGCTGACCTCTGATATATCCATCTGCATCACTGTCCCCTCCCGCCTCTTCCGTCTGGCAGGGGGCAGTGATGTGGCTCATGCTCTCTCGCGCCTAAGACCATTCAATATCGTTCACTTTCCCAGCACGATATATCCGGGTTAGTATGGAAGCATAAAATATTTATACTATATATACTACCTGTTCCGGCAGAAGAAAGGTATGATTTCCTATGCCCCTGTTTGCTGTTTTTGAAATGTATAACGCTAATCGCCAATGTTCTTGTTAGCCGACCGTCAGGACCTGACACGTCTCGGCATCGCCTATCTCATAGAGCGCCATTATCCCCAGGCGGCGTGGCAGTATGTCGAGGACAAGGTGTCGCTCCTCCAGCATATGGGGCTATGTGATGGAGATGCTGTCGTTGTCATCGACTTCAATCTCTTCGACATCAACGGTAGCGAGGAGATGCTTCTCCTTGCCGACCGTTTCCCCAAAGCCCGGTGGATAATCTTCAGCGAGGATATCAGTGTGAGCATGATGCGTGTTATGCTCTCTGCAAGCCAGGCCGTCAGCTTCTGCTTTAAGGACAGCCTTATGTCTGAGGCAGTAGATGCCTTGCGCTACGCTGTCGGCCGCCGCCGCTTCCTTTGCCAGCATGCCATGCAGATGCTCCTCTCACAACCAGACGAGAAGCCTGTCACACCGCTGACAAACGCTGAGTGTGACATACTGCGCGACATCGCTCTCGGGATGACGACCAAGGAGATAGCACAGAAGAGAGTCTCGTCGTTCCATACAGTCAATACACACCGCAAGAATATATTCCGCAAGCTGAATGTCAACAATGCCTACGAGGCTGTCCGCTATGCACTCAGGGCAGGTATCGTAGACGCTGCAGAGTATTATATATGACACCATTCACCCCCCCCCATCTTCCCCGATGGAGAGGTGTCCTGAAATAACCGATAAATCGCTTTTCACAAAAAAAATACACAGAAAAAAATTCAGATATCATGGAAAAAGTAAAATGCCTCATTGTAGGCTCAGGCCCAGCGGGCTATACAGCCGCCATTTATGCCGGACGTGCTAATCTCTCGCCTGTCGTCTACTGCGGAATGCAGACAGGGGGACAGCTGACACAGACAACAGAAGTTGAGAATTTCCCAGGCTACCCAGAGGGAGTCGATGGCAACCAGATGATGATGGACATACGTGATCAGGCAGAGCGCTTCGGCGCCGACCTCCGCGATGGCGAGATAGTCAAGTCTGACCTCTCTGTCCGCCCATTCCTCCTCACCACTGATGACGGACACACCATACAGGCCGAGACGCTCATAATAGCCACTGGTGCAACAGCTAAATACCTTGGTCTCCCTGACGAGAAGAAATATGCAGGGCAGGGAGTATCAGCGTGTGCCACATGCGACGGTTTCTTCTATCGCCGGAAAGTCGTAGCCGTCGTGGGTGGAGGCGACACCGCATGCGAGGAGGCGACGTATCTTGCCGGATTGGCATCGAAGGTCTACCTCCTGGTGCGCAAACCATACCTGCGTGCGTCAGAGGTCATGCAGCGCCGTGTTCTCGACAATGAGAAGATAACCGTCCTTTTCGAGCACAATGCCGAGGGGCTGTATGGCGAGAACGGTGTTGAGGGCATGCACGTCGTCAAGCGCCGTGGCGAGACAGACGAGGAGCATTACGATATCCCCATTGATGGCTTCTTCCTCGCCATAGGACATAAGCCGAACTCCGATGTCTTCCGTCCGTATGTCGAGACAGATGAGACAGGATATATCCTCACCGAGGGGGCCACACCGAGGACAAACATCCCTGGGGTATTCGCTGCCGGCGATGTTGCCGACCCTCTCTACCGTCAGGCTGTCTGTGCCGCCGCGTCGGGCTGCAAGGCTGCGATAGAGGCAGAACGGTTCTTGAAAGAGAACTGACTTTAATGGCCCTGGCTGTGATATACGGCCTCTCTCACAGGTGGGGGTCTTAGGGCGATGGGCGGATTGTGAGGATTTTCTGTCGCCCCGCCACCAGAAATACCCCCATGCCCTTCGTCTTTATATAATGGAGATAATATGAAAGAACCTGGCAGTAAGATAACGTCTCTGCGAATCTTACCGCCAGGTTCTTCTTTATATGCCTGATATGGCTGGTGCCCCTCTCCCTCTTCCCTGTTTACATGTTATTCTGTATCCAGATAACTTTTTTTGGGGGGGGCATCATTCTCTCACTTTGTTATGTGACAAGAGCATCTCCCCCGCCATACTATGTATATATA
>SAMEA3663039__coassemble_493_pt1 | contig 11075 bp, 7 predicted proteins | sample SAMEA3663039__metabat2_low_PE_030 | metagenome-assembled genome bin SAMEA3663039 (sample SAMEA3663039) | pig gut metagenome | biome: pig gut; feature: pig-associated habitat; material: faeces | place: France | collected 2012 | reverse complement strand
CTTTAGAGAATGTAGGGTTGCCTGTATGTGAGGCAAGGAACTTGGCTGCTATGGCTGCGCCTATTGCGAAGACGTGTCCCTGGCCGAGTGGGCCTGATGTGTTCTCTATGCCACGGGCTATCTCAAACTCTGGGTGGCCTGTTGTCGGTGATCCCCACTGACGTAGCTGGGCAAGCTCGTCGAGCGTGAATTTGCCTGCAAGGCATAACTGTGAATAAAGCATGGGAGCCATATGGCCAGGGTCGAGGAAGAAACGGTCACGGCCTACCCATGTGGGGTTCTGGGGGTCATATGTGAGATACTCAGAGTAGAGGACATTGATAAAGTCTGCTCCACCCATAGCACCACCGGGATGGCCTGACTTGGCCTTCTCTACTGCACTGACTGCGAGAATACGGATATTATCCGCTGCATGATTCATTACATTGATTGGATTTTTCATCTTATGTATAATTTTTGGTTCTAATTGTTTGATAGATCTGATTATATGGTTGCTGTTGTCTTGACCGACTGGCATAATATTCAAATAAACGATGATTGATGCCTTTGCCGTCAGAAATAGATTCCGGTTATCTATGACTCTCTACAGCTGCCTTCTCTGCTGCGAGGTCGGCTTTGTAACGCTCGATATACTTGTTGAAGCCTGCGACATCTTCTGCTGTAGGGGCAATCCTGACTCCTGTGTTGCCGGAGAAGACTACTGTCTCAAGATAATCTGGGAGAGCCAGTCCTCCCTCGTTCTTTACGAGATAGGCGGCGAGGAGAGCTATTCCCCATGCGCCACCCTCACCTGCTGTCTCCATTACGGAGATAGGGGAGTTGAGCGCTGCTGCGAGAACACGCTGCCCGACGCCTGGAGTCTTGAACAGTCCGCCATGGCCTGTGATACGGTCCACCTCTACATGCTCATCGTTGAAGAGGATGTCGTTGCCGAGTTTGAGGACAGCAACTGAGGCATAGAGGTTAGCACGCATGAAGTTAGCAAGATTGAAACGGTCACTGGCTGAGCGGATAATCATCGGACGTCCCTCAGAGAGTCCGGTCACTGGCTCGCCCGAGATGTAATTGTAGGCTATCAGACCGCCACAATCAGCATCGCCCTCAAGTGCGTTGTTGTAAAGTTTTCCGAAGACCTCGTTCATGTCGACAGGCACACCGAGGAGCTGCTGGTACTCCTTGAAGAGGGATACCCAGGCGTTGAGGTCGGACGTGCAGTTGTTGCAGTGGACCATCGCTACAAGGCTACCGTCTGGAGTCGTTACCATGTCAATCATCTCTGATGGTTTTGAGAGGGGCTTTTCAAGGACTATCATGGAGAATGACGATGTTCCGGCTGATACGTTGCCTGTGCGTTGCTTGACAGCGTTTGTGGCTACCATGCCTGTTCCTGCGTCACCCTCTGGCGGACAGAGGGGTATTCCTGCCTTCAAATGGCCTGATGGATCTATGAGACGTGCGCCTTCTTCTGTAAGGCTTCCTGCGTCCTCTCCTGCAGAGAGTGATTCAGGCAGTATGTCAAGGAGATGCCAGTCATAACCTTTAGGCGCAATGAGATTGTCAAATTTGCTGACCATTTCATTGTCGTATGTCTTTGTTGAGGGGGCGACAGGCAACATGCCTGAAGCGTCACCGACACCCAGGACACGACGCCCTGTCACTTTCCAGTGGATATAGCCTGCGAGCGTTGTGAGGTAGTCAATTTCCCTGACATGTGCATCATCATCCAGGATGCACTGGTAGAGGTGGGAGATGCTCCAGCGTAGTGGTATGTTGTAATTGAAAAGTGATGACAACTCGGCGGCTGCCTTGCCGGTATTCGTGTTACGCCATGTGCGGAATGGTACAAGTATATCACCATTCTTGTCGAATGCCATGTAGCCGTGCATCATAGCACTCACGCCGATAGCTGCAAGTTTCTCTATCTCAACTCCATACTGTTGCATGACGTCGTCACGCAATGAGGCGTAGCAATCATGCAGGCCATTCCATATCGCGTCTATGCTGTATGTCCATAGCCCATTGTCAAGCTGGTTCTCCCATTCATGGCTTCCTTGTGCTATAGGCCTGTTGTTGTCGTCAATAAGTACGGCCTTGATTCGTGTAGAACCAAACTCAATGCCGAGAACGGCTTTTCCTTGTTCTATTAGTTGTCTTGTTTCCATAGAAAAAACTCTTCTTGCGGATTTGTCTTTTGCTCTGAGTTTTAATTCGTTCTATGCAGCGTGTGGTTTACATCAGCGCTTTGTTAAGCATGTAATAGACCTCGTTGATACGCAGGTCTCGCTTCACAGACTCGAATGTTGAATCCTTGTCGATATGGAGATACTCGATATTCAGCATCTCTGCGTAGTCTTCCCAATACTCTGGGGTGATATCGTATGAGAAACAGCTGTGATGTGTACCTCCTGCGAGAATCCATGCTCCGGCTCCAATCTCGAAGTTGGGCTGTGGTATCCACAAAGCGTTTGCTACAGGGAGCTTGGGCAGAGGTTTCGGCTTGATACAGTGGACATCATTGACAATGAGGCGGAATCGGTTGCCCATGTCTACAACAGTAGCTGTGACGCCATCTCCTACCTTGGAGTTGAAGACAAGGCGTGCTGTCTGCTGCTTGCGGACACCAATTCCGAGATGGTGCACCTCAAGACGTACTGGCTCGTCCTCTACTGCTATGAGCGGACAAATCTCAAGCATGTGACTCTGGAGGAGTGATGAGTTCTCACCGTCAAAGTTAAGCGTATAATCCTCAAGGAATGAGCATCCTGTCGGCAATCCCTGTGTCATGTACCAGAGAGTGCGATAGAGTGCTGCTGATTTCCAGTCTCCCTCTGCACCGAAACCGTATCCCTCAGCCATGAGACGCTGTGATGCGAGGCCTGGTATCTGGTCGAAACCTACAAATCCCTCAGAGTCTGGGTCGTCCCATGAACCAAGGTCATCAAAGTTTGTGGTGAAGCCTTTTGCGCCTTTCGCCTTGAGTATGGCTCGCAGGGCAAGCTCAGCACGTGCAGCGTTCCATATCTTCTTCTCACCAATCTCCTCACCTGCCTCGCATGGGATAATCTTGTATAGCCTCTTGTATTCTTCTACAAGGGCGTCAACGTCAGCTGGAGAGACTTTTTTCCAGTAGTCCATGAGTTCAGAAACAGGAGTGTAATCGACATGATATCCGAGCACCTGCTCTGCTGCAACCTTGTCGCCATCGGTAACGGCGACATTGTTCATCTGGTCACCGAATCGGATGATAAGCATATCCTTAGCGTCGGCAACGGCTGCCGCTACTCTTGCCCATATGGCAATATGCTCCTGGGTCTTGCGCTCTTTCCAATATCCGACAACGACCTTGCGGGGTTTGCGAAGACGTGTGCAGATATGTCCGAACTCTCTGTCGCCATGTGCGCTCTGGTTCAGGTTCATGAAATCCATGTCCATGGTGTCCCAAGGTATCTCCTTGTTGTATTGTGTGTGGAGATGTAGGAGAGGCTTGTTTAGGGCCTGGAGACCATGAATCCACATTTTTGCTGGTGAGAATGTGTGCATCCATGTTATCACTCCGACACATTGGTCAGAGTTGTTTGCCGCCTTCATGATAGCCGCTACCTCGCGGTCTGAGTTTGCTGTGCCTTTATATACTACTTTTATAGGGATAATGCCTGCTTCGTTAAGGCCGTCAACCATTTCCTGTGAGTGGCCGTCGACAATTTTCACTGTCTCGCCTCCGTAGAGGAGCTGTGCTCCTGTAATCCACCAAAGTTCAAGATTCTCGAAAACTTTCATATCTGTCATTCTTTTTTATTGTTGTTACAGAATAATGCATAGGTGTGATGCCAGTACATTATTCAGAAATCATTCTTGTAGTTTTTTTGCTATTTCTTCTTCTGTCCGTAGTATGCGTTAGGGCCGTGTTTGCGCATGTAGTGCTTCTCTATGAGCAGGGGATTCATCTTTGTCTCGGGGTTCAATGTGAGAGAGACGAATGCCATCTTTGCGCACTGTTCCATAACCTTGGCGTTATATACGGCATTTGACGGGGATGTGCCCCATGAGAATGGTCCGTGACACTTTACAAGCACTCCGGGTGTATGGTCAGGATTGATATCCTTGAATGCGTCAATAATGACAGTCCCTGTCTCCTTCTCATATTCAGCCATCTCGCTCTCTACCATGTCTCTCGTGCATGGTATGTCCTTGTAGAAGTAGTCTGCATGAGTGGTTCCAATGTTGGGTATTGAAAGTCCTGCCTGGGCAAATGCTGTGGCGTATGTGGAGTGTGTGTGTACTACGCCCCCGATGTTGGGGAAGGCTTTGTAAAGCTCGATATGTGTTGGCGTGTCAGATGAAGGGTTGAGGTCTCCCTCAATCACTTTTCCTGTGTTGATATCAACGACTACCATATCAGAGGCTTTCATCTCGTCGTATGATACACCTGAAGGCTTTATGACCATAAGGCCTTTCTCACGGTCTATTCCGCTTACATTACCCCATGTGAAAATCACGAGACCTTGGCGGACAAGGTCAAGGTTTGCCTTGAATACTTTTTCCTTAAGTTCTTCTAACATATCTATAACTCGCTTAAATGTATGAAAAAAGGTATTTTGTCTATGTTTTTTTCGGGATGTTTGGTATGATGCTGCTTCTGCTTGAGACGTGCAGTGAGAAATCTTATTGTTTGGATGGTACATAATATGCCTTTTCCCACTCGTCTGCCTGTTTATCTCTATTTCATTTATAAACTGCCATCTTTGTACAGCCTGCGGGGCTCCTTTTCTGTCTATGTCAATTTTCGGGAGGCTTCTGCGTGGGCTGAATCAAAGCTCCATTAGCTAAGTGGGGTTTTTCCTTTAGAATCTGAAATCCTCGATTTCTGTGTTAAGCGTGTAAAGCATAGCTCCACGTTTAGATGTCAGTTTGTCTATTTTCCCAGTTTCTACAATCGTGCCACTTTGCTTCGCTCTTTTCCTGAAATTGCGTTTGTCGAGCTCTTTACCCATAACAGCCTGATATACATTCTGCAGCTGTGTCAGGGTGAACATCTTAGGAAGCAGGGAGAAGCAGAGGGGCTCCGTCTTTATTCTGCTGCGCATCAATGTCAGGGCATCATTGACGATAGTACCATGGTCAGAGAACAACTCTGGTAGTTCATTGATATTGAACCATTCAAGGTTGTATTCTCTCCTTAGGTTCTCATCGTAGTCCTTCACGTTAATAAGTGCACAATATGCGATGGATATCACACGAGAGACGGGGTCTCTGTGTATCGCACCATATGCTCCTACTTGTCTCATGTAGATGTCATGTATTCCAGTAAGTTCAGTCAATACACGGGTCGCTGCGTCGTCAAGATTCTCTGTTGGTGTGACAAACCCACCATAGAGAGCCCATGCACCACGTCCCGGATCTATTTTCCTCCGTCCGAGCAGTATTTTCAGGCTACCGTTGTCGAAACCGAAAATAATGCAGTCAACGGATACTAATGCTTTGGTGTGTTCTTCGTAATAATGATTCTCTGTTACCATGGTGGGTTTCTTTGATTTTTTTTATGATGAAATTTCTACTTATTGTGTATATGGAGGTGAAGCCATCTGCCACATGACAGATGACTCCACCTTCGTATTGTTACTTACCAGAGTGCTATGTAGAGCAATGTTAGAATTGCAATGACACCGAAAGCACCGTAGTTGAACGCCTTGTCTGTTGAGAAGATCTTGAGGTCGATAGCTACAAGCTTTGGATCCTGCACCTTATCCAATGCGTTAGAACGGAGGTAGAAGCCAAGAGTAGCGCATATCGCGGCAAAGAATATCATGGCGCCCTGAACACCGTAGATGGCAAGCGTGTGGTTGAAGAGTGAGGCAACGAACACTGCTATTGACACAGCTGCGACAATGAAGAGTATGCGGCTCCAGAAGAGCTGGGTCTTGATCGTGTTCTCGTCGAGAATATCTGCCTTCATTGTATTCTTGCTCATCAAGGAGAGCCCGACGAAAAGAATCACGAGACAGATGAATACATATCCTGAACGGATAAGGAATGGTACCTCAGGAATGGCAAACTTGAATATGATAGAGAATGCGAATGTTCCAATCGCCGCTGCCACAGCCGCTGTGCCGGAAGCCCGCTTCCAGAGAAGTCCGAGGCCGAAGATTACCACTACACCTGGATAGACGAACGCTGAGTACTCCTGTATGAACTGGAATGCCTGGTCAATACCACCCATGAGGGGATAAACTGCGAGGAGAGCAATAATGAGGGCTGAGACTGATGTCAGACGTCCGACGCTGACAAGTTTCTTCTCGCTTGCCTTCTTGTCGATGAACTGCTTGTAGATATCCATCGTGAACAGCGTTGATGTCGAGTTGAACATGGATGCGAGAGAGGAAATCACAGCTGCTGCAAGAGCTGCGAATGAGAGTCCCTTCACGACTGTAGGTGTGAAGTTGCGTATGAGGAATGGATAGGCATCGTCACTTCGGGTGATTGCTCCGAAGAGATGGTTGCGCAGACCCTCACACTCAGGCGAGTTCATGATGAAGAATGCACAAACGCCGGGGATACAAACAATGAAAGGAATAAGTATCTTAAGGAATGCTGCGAAAATCATACCCTTCTTTGCCTCAGAGAGAGATTTTGCGGCGAGACCCTTCTGGATGATATACTGGTTGAAGCCCCAGTAGCCAATGTTTGTAAGCCAGAGAGCACCGAAGATAAGCACGATGCCCGGGCTGTCGAAGTATGGGTCTGATTTCTGCAGTACGGCTCCTGTAGCGTCTTTCACGCCGTTTATGACAGGATAAAGGTCCTCGTTACGTGTCACAACGAGGTTGAAGTGCTTGTCTCCTTCCTGTCCGATACACCAGCTGTATATATTACCTAACGCCTCAAGAGGTCCGCATCCCCAAACCTCAGCGCCAATGACATAGAGGGCAGCGTAAGCTGTGATGAGACCACCTCCGACAAGGAAAACAACCTGGAGGACATCTGTCCATGCTACGGAAGCGAGACCGCCATAGATAGAATAAGCTCCTGCTATGATGAAGAGACATACAATGATGCACATGCGCACCTGGTCAATCTCCATGCCCATGAACTGTACTGTGATGTCAGTTGGCAATCCCAGAATCTGCTGTATTGCAAGCGCGCCGAGCCATGCTACTGATGTAAGGTTCACAAATACATAAAGGAACAGCCATAGGAGAGAGAATGCAAGTCCTACACCCCAGTTATAACGCTCGCGGAGAAACTGTGGGATAGTGAATATTTTCTTCTCGATCATGAGAGGGAGAAGGAACTTTCCTACAACAAGGAGTGTAGCAGCTGCCATTAGCTCGTAAGCAGCTTGTGCAATACCGCTGTAGAATGCTGATCCTGACATGCCAATAAACTGCTCGGCAGAGATATTGGCTGCGATAAGAGATGCACCGACAGCCCACCATGTCAGGGTATTGCCTGCAAGGAAGTAGTCGGTTGACGATTTCTCTTCTCCTTTTTTGCCACGGCTCAGGAAAATGCCGAGGCCAACGAGAAGAACGATGTAGGCCGCAAAGACGATATAGTCAATCGTCTCGAAGCCATTGTTCTGTAGTGATTCTATTACGCTCATTGGTATTTAATATGGTTTTAGTTTTGTTTGTCTCTCTTGTATGTTATGTATTGCACCAGTGTGCCAGACATTTTATTTTTTGTGACTGTGTTGTCTATGTATAGGTCAGAAAGTTGAGAATTTGAATACACAGTGGCTCTTGTATGTCTCTCCTGGCTTTAGAGTGGCAGAAGGCCATTCTGGCTTGTTTGGAGTGTCTGGGTATTTCTGTGTCTCGAGACATATTGCTGTTCTCTGCTGATAGTCAATGCCATGTTTTCCATGTGCTTTCCCATCAAGGAAGTTGCCCGTATACACCTGTATGCCAGGCTCATTTGTGTATACAGTGAGCATGATTCCGCTTTTTGCGGATTTTAGGATTGCTGCTGGCACTTTGTCGTCGCCCTTTGTGTCAAGCACCCAATTGTGGTCATATCCATTTCCGTTACGGAGCTGCTCGTCATTCTTCAAGTTCTCGTCTGTTATATCCTGACCGATTGTCTTCATCTTGGTGAAGTCGAACAAGGTGCCCTCAACGCTCTTTATCTCGCCTGTTGTCATGTAGGTGTCATCAACAGGAGTAAAGTTTGATGCGTTGACATACAGTGAGTCCTCAAGTATTGTCTGTGTGGGGTCGCCAGAGAGGTTGAAGTAAGAGTGGTTTGTCATGTTTATGACAGTTGTCTTGTCTGTTGTTGCCTCATAAGCTATGTCCAGGGCATTGTCGCCTGTCACTGTGTATGTGACAATAGCTTTCACGTTGCCAGGGAATTTCATGTCTCCGTCCTTGGAGTTCATTGTCAGGCGCAGTGTGCTGTCATTAAGCTGTTCAGCCTCATAAACCTGATACTGCCATCCCATCGGACCACCGTGTAGACAATGGCCAAAGTTATTTGTCGGAAGCTGTATGGTCTGTCCTTCTATGGTTATTTGTCCCTTGTTTATGCGGTTTGCGTATCTGCCTATTGCAGCACCGAAGTCAGATGGTGAGTTCTCTATATCTGTGTATTGCTTCAAGTTGTCAAAACCAAGAACGACATCTTGTGTTTTCCCATCGCGGTCTGGTACACATATTGATACCACACGTCCACCAAAGTTGGTGATGTCCACCTCCATGCCATTAGAGTTCTTGAGTTGGAATAACTTTACTGGGATGTTGTTTACAACAGAATCGAAAGCTGCTGTGTTCAAACCAGAAGCTGTTGTCTGTGATTCTTGCGTAGAAGAACAAGCTGAAAATGCCATTGCGGCTGTAGCGGTAGTTAATAATAATAGCTTTAGACTTTTCATAATGTCTATTGTTTGTAGGTATAAGTTTACAGCGTACAAAGTTACAAAAAATATTATTCTAAATCAAGTAAAATGCTTTTTTTTATATAAAATATTTTATTATTTCACGAGATTGAGGTTTTTAACCTTGATATGTCATTATATACATTGACAATATTGTATTGTCTCAGATGTTTTCTTGAAAGTTGATTGCCCATAGTCAATTCATTTTTACTACTGCCATATATGTGATTCTTTCACTATTGTGTCAAGTGGCAGGCTGTTAAAATACATGAATTATGGCATGATGATTTATCTCCTGCTTTGCCGTTAGGCAGAAAAGCATTAATTTTGTCCTGTAATTTAATATATGTGTGTTGTGCTGCATGCTCTCATGTCGCGTAAAGGCTTCCAAAGGTCTCATGGGATGCGGTTGACGGCTTATACGCATACATCTATATATAAATACAGCTGTCTCGACCATCACCATCGTATGTGATAGATGTGGGATTTGGAGCTATGGCTTCGCTTCTTTTTCCTGTCCTGTCCCGGCTGGGAATGGATGTGTCCCTTTCAACATAGCCGTTGTTTAGCCCTCAGATGTCCCAACATTTGTGTCAATGATAGCCAGGAGACATTCCAAGATAAGATACGTATTTATTGATTTGTTTATATTATTATGGTTAATGTTGAGGATATCATATCTATTGTCCGCTCATCAGCAGATATGATGAAGAGTGGTTATGCTGATGTCAGCATGAAAGACGGTTATGCGAATATAGTGACATCGTCGGATATTGCAGTCCAGGAATATCTATGCGAGCGTCTCGGCAAGTTGCTCCCTGGCAGTGGTTTCCTATGCGAGGAAAGCGATATCAATGACGATGGGCATGAGTATACATGGATCATTGACCCCATAGACGGCACTTGCAATTACAGCAGGGGAATACCACAATGTGCAATCTGTGTCGGCTTGTGCCACAATGATGATATGGAGATAGGAGTCGTGTATTTGCCTTTCACAGGGGAGATGTTCCATGCTGAACGTGGCAAAGGCTCATTCCTTAATAACCGTCGGATAAATGTATCTGGCCGTCCATTCGAGGATGCTGTTCTGTGTTGTGCTCTTTCCGTCTATCATAAGGAACATGCACGTTTATGCTCTGACATAATCCTTGATGCTTTCACACAGTGTAATGATATACGGAGATTTGGCGCCGCTGCTCCAGAGCTGTGTTATCTCGCAATGGGTAGATGCGAACTTTACTTTGAGTATGTCCTGAGTCCTTGGGATTATGCCGCGGCATCGCTAATTGTAACTGAAGCTGGAGGATACGTTATGCGAGCTGATGGTAGACATTTGTCGCCCCATAAGCCCTCAGGCATCATAGCGGCAAATTCATCTGAGAGCCTATCACGGTTGCATGATATTGTACAGAAACATGAGTCCATCAGCAAACATGCCAAGCTCAACAAGATACTTACCACTTCTTAATCCAAAAAATATATGAAAAATAGAGGCAACAGTAGCCCGACTAAGATTCTTTTTGTTTGTCATGGTAATATATGCCGTAGTCCAATGGCTGAGTACATCATGAAATCCATGGTAGAATCATGTGGTATGGCAGACAGGTTTGAGATAGCATCTGCAGCGACATCGACGGAGGAGATTGGGAATGATATCTACCCACCCGCCAAACGCACCCTTACACGTCATGGCATAAGTTTCGGCAGACGCAGGGCACGCCAGATGACAGCTTCCGATTATTACTATTATGACATAATCTTTGTCATGGACCGCAACAATATGCGTTGGATGAAGTATATTATGCCACAGGAGATACTCCAGGATGAACATTTCCCAGATAAGGTGAGGATGCTTATGGCTCTTACAGGTGAATCGCGCGACGTAGCAGACCCATGGTATACTGGTGATTTCGAGCGAACGTACGATGATATCAGCAGTGCTTTGACTTGTTTTCTTGACAGTCAATCATAATCACAAGCCCTAATATCACTAATTTGTTGTCGTCTACAGAATGTCCGGACAAAACTTATCGGAATTCATAGAATGACAAATGGTCCATCTCAGTCTCCTTGTATCCCGCAACAGGAGATGTAATGGCACTGACCAGACTGGCAGAGACAGAATGAGTTCGCATACATCCGACCTTTTCTCGCCAATCCAAAGCAAACAAGTTTCCTTTGGTCTTTTGGCTTAACGAAA
>SAMEA3663039__coassemble_407_pt1 | contig 12379 bp, 10 predicted proteins | sample SAMEA3663039__metabat2_low_PE_030 | metagenome-assembled genome bin SAMEA3663039 (sample SAMEA3663039) | pig gut metagenome | biome: pig gut; feature: pig-associated habitat; material: faeces | place: France | collected 2012 | reverse complement strand
TCAACCGGACAGCCAATGTGGCAACAGCAGATTATTCGGCAGAGACAAGAATCAAAGAACAGGCCTCGGCTGTGCGCGACTGGCAGAATCAGCAGAAAGATGCATGCGGCATACCCGGATGATACTTTCTCCAATGCCACAGAGAGAGATTCTCGGCAGAATAAGGATGCAGGCGGATGTGGACAGCGAAATTCACGATTTACGGCTCACATTCTCTAAACCCCTGTGTATCTGGATTTTGCGACAAGCATCACAACAAAAGGCATTTTGGCGTGGAATAAAAGGTAGCGAATGGGGCGTCGACAGATATTGAATGGGGGGCTGACAGATAGTGAATGAGAGGGCTAAAGGTATAATATGGACACTGGTGGCGGTGGTGTGGGCGGCGACGGCCATGACACAGAATGGGGAGAACGGACAACGAAGACGAGCTGAAAGGTTATCTTTTGGGAGAAACAACACCCTCTGTCGACACCTGCCTATTCATCGAGTAATCACATTCCCGTTCTTTTTGACGAACGGGCAATCAAAATCTCGCCTCTCTGTATGCTGGCAGAATAATACCAAAAGAGCATGACGATGGCACTCACCTCACACTCCATGCCCGCAGACAGGCGTAAACCACCAAGCCACAAGAAGGCGAGTGGCAGACGGGAAGATTGCCGGATGCAGCAGGAACAGCCGGAAGACGAGAAGCGAGAGACCCATAATGGCAAAACGCGGGACGGGCCATACCACACTAACCGATGGTATGACCCGTCCCGCGATATTATTGTCTCAGTTATTGTCTTGTATTATCAGCCATGCCGGCATTCATCGTCTGGCAGACATAACGTATTCTTCCTGACAATCCAGGCATGGCTTGAATGCAGCCCACAGATAGCCGGCTGCATTATGAGCAGCGCAGAATCTGCCCTGCCTTTATGCGCTTTGACTTCGAGATACGGTTCATGCGGCATATCTCCTGCACAGACATTCCGTATTTCTTAGCTATGGATGCGAGGGTCTCACCCTTCCTCACCTTATGATAGCGTGTCTCTGCCGCGATGGTCTTCACAGCCTCTGTGGCTGCAAGCTCTGCCTCTCCTGTCACCTGCTCACGTGTATATCCGCCGTTGCCGACCTTTCCTCTGAGTCTGTTAGCCTCAGCCGACTCATCCTTGTATGTATTGCTGCGGAACATATAGGAATCGGCCACGACATCCTGATTGCGGAAATCGAAGAGTATGGCTGGGTTTATGGCTACACCGCAGATGCGTGTCTCGAAGTGGAGGTGAGAGCCTGTGCTTCGCCCGGTGTTTCCACCGAGGCCAATCACATCGCCTGCACGCACTGTCTCGTTCTCGTCGACGAGTGGTTTGGAGAGGTGGGCGTAGATTGTCTCCAGCCCGTTATTATGACGTATGACGATATAGTGTCCGTATCCGGCAGCCTCGTATTTCACCATGCGCACCTTACCGGAGAAAGCAGAGCGTATAGTGTCGCCGATATACACTTTGAGGTCGATGCCTTTATGCTGGCGGCCCCAGCGCGCCCCGAAATTAGAGGTCACGACGCGTGATGGTGTCGGCATGCAGTAGTGTCTTAGGTCGACGAGGAAAGAGTCAGGGAGTTGAGTGGCCTTGTGGGCATAGACATTGTTCCAGTCTTCATAGAGGTCCTGGGCGGGCGATGCTGCCTGCTCACGGTGGATAAGGTCTTTCAGAGCCAGAGTATCAACAGCTTTCATCTTGCGGTCAACGGGGGCTTGACGCGCTATCATATCCTGAGCGAGTGCAGGGGATACGGCAATAATTAGTGTGACGACTGTGAATAATACTCTTTTCAATATACTAAAATGCATCAGTTTCTCGTTTGGTTTTACATAAAAGTCATAAAGGAGAGACTTCAACGTCTCCTGCGCCCTTGAATAGTGATAGAGAAACGACTTACAAAAATAAACAAATGGTTGCCCTGTGAAGTTGTTTTTCAATCCGCACTCAAGCACGTTTGATGCAAAATTAGCAAAAATTATTGACATTCTTGACTCTAAGCAATACGCAAAGGGCTATTTTAATTGTATTTAACACATTAGGTATAATTATTAAGATTTCATTACGTTAGTTTCTGAATGTCAGAGTCATACGCAACGGGACGGCCGCAAACGCACCGGGAGAGGTATATGCTGGGGCTTTCTGGCGATATGGGAATGTGGTTTTCCGAGGCAGACCGGCCACCCATTTCCCACAAAACCGGAGGGGCATGAGGCGGGCGGGGCGGCATGAGTCAGCTTATGGCGCCCCAGTTTATGTCGTTTCGTCTCAGCTGTCTGAGTCTCTGCCACAGGCAGGCATACTCTGGCTTGTCGGCGTCAGGATCGTTGTCTATGACATATTGCGCTGTATCACGCGCCAGCTGTACGAGCTGTCCGTCGCGTGCGATATTGGCTATCTTGAGGTCGAAGGCCATTCCTGACTGCTGTGTCCCCTCGAGGTCGCCGGGCCCACGGAGCTTGAGGTCGGCCTCGGCAATGCGGAATCCGTCGTTCGTCTCGCACATGATGTCGAGGCGCTTCCTTGTCTCTGCCGTCAGCTTGTGTGATGATACGAGTATGCAGTATGACTGGTTGGCACCGCGCCCGACACGTCCACGTAACTGGTGGAGCTGTGAGAGGCCGAAGCGCTGGGCCTCCATGATGACCATGACAGAGGCGTTGGGGACATTAACTCCCACTTCAATCACCGTCGTGGCGACAAGAATCTGTGTCTCGCCAGATACGAACCGCTGCATCTCCTCCTCTTTCTCGGCGGCCTTCATGCGCCCGTGGACTTTGCTCAGCCTCATGTCGGGGAACACTTTGCAGAGCATCTCATAGCCCTGCTCGAGGTCCTTGAGGTCCATTTTCTCGCTCTCCTGTATTAGCGGATAGACTATATATACCTGTCTGCCAAGCTCTATCTGCTTCCGTATGCTGGCATAGAGCGAGACCATATTGTCGTCATAGCGGTGGAGAGTCTGTATTGGCTTGCGCCCGGGGGGCAGCTCGTCGATGACCGACACGTCAAGGTCGCCGTATAGGGTCATGGCGAGTGTGCGCGGGATTGGTGTCGCCGTCATGACGAGAATGTGCGGCAGAGTGTTCCCTGCCGTGTGTACGGTGGCTTCACCGCCAGGCTGTGGTGCGGTCTCCAGCTGTGGCGTCCTAAGCGCGTTCTTCCGCCAGAGGCGCGCACGCTGCTCTACCCCGAAGCGGTGTTGCTCGTCGATGACCGCGAGACCGAGGCGATGGAAGACGACCGTATCCTCGATGACAGCGTGTGTGCCGACGACGATGTCCACAGTACCGTCGGCGAGTCCCTCAAGCACACGCGCCCGTCGTTTCCCCTTTACGATGCCTGTCAGCAGCTCCACCCTTATGTCCATGCCGTCAAGAAAGCGTGTGATGGTCTCAAGATGCTGCTCGGCGAGAATCTCTGTCGGGGCCATGATGGCGGTCTGATAGCCGTTGCCGATGGCTATGAGCATGGTGAGGAGGGCCACAAGGGTCTTCCCTGAACCGACATCGCCCTGCAGGAGACGGTTCATCTGGCGGCCGGAGCACATATCGTTGTATATCTCCCTGACGACACGCTTCTGTGCCCCAGTAAGCTCGAAGGTGAGGTTCTGCTCGTAGAAGGTATGGAAGGGCTTGCCGACACGTGACATCTGGCACCCTCTGAAGCGCTGGCGGCGCTCGTGCATATACCTTATTATATTCAGCTGGACATAGAAGAGCTCCTCGAACTTGAGTCTCATCTGCGCCTTCTGCATCTCGTCGTTGTTGTGGGGATAGTGTATCCACCTCAGCGCGTCGTCACGGCTTGCCATGTGGTTAGGCCTCACTATGAAGTCAGGGAGGGTCTCGGGGAGTGGCGGCATCTTGGAGACGAGGGTCTTGGTGAGGCGTTCCATGCCCCTTGATGTCAGTCCGCTGTTCTTCATCCGCTCTGTCGTCATGTAGTGAGGCTGCAGGCCCATCTCAGAGATGACAAGGGTCTTGGCGTCGTCAATGTCGGGATGTGAGAACTGGTAACGGCCGTTAAATATTGCAGGTTTGCCGAACACGATGTACTCTGTGTGGAGATTGAGGTTCTTATAGGCATACTCCCCAGCCTTGAACCATACGAGATCGACGAATCCGGTGCCGTCAGAGAAATGGGCGACATAGCGCTTTGAGCGGCGCCCGGTATCATATATATCCCACGACTTTATATATCCGCATATCTGTACATAGGGCATCTCTCCCTCCATCTGGCATATCCTGTAGACGCGGCTGCGGTCGACATATTTATAAGGATAATACTCCAGGAGGCCGGCATAGGTCTCTATGCCAAGCTCTTTGGCGAGGACGGCCTTCTTCTTAGGCCCCACGCCGGGGAGATATGTTATGTCTTGGGAGAGGAAATCCATGGTTGTCGTGGTGGTTATCTTTAACGGTTCATCATAGGCACACTAACCTTCCATACGCCCAAGTGCGGCGTATGGAAGGCGTGGGATGGGGCTATATGGCTCTTGGAGACAGCCTCCTGAAGAATGCCCCTACCCTTCTGCCGCGGCACAATGCCCTGGCAGCATGTGGGGGACACTCCCGGAAGAGGCTCCGAAGGGATATGTATCAGGCCTTGGACATGAGGTGGTTATACATCATTCCCTCCCTGATGGCGTCGGTTGTGGCCTTGCCACACAGCATCTCACAGAGTGTGTAGGCATAGGGGAATGTGGCTGCGGGGCCCTCACCTGTTATGACATTGCCGTCGACAGTGACAAGCTCTGCCGTGTATGTGGCACCGTCAAGATGGTCCTCAAAGCCCGGATAACATGTACAGCGCTTGCCTTTCGATATGCCGAGCGAGCCGAATATCATCGGCCCCGCGCAGATGGCAGACACCAGACGGCCAGACTCATACTGGCTCTTTATAGCCTCACGGACAAGCGGGTGGTTGCAGAGATTCTCCGCACCAGGTATTCCGCCGGGTATCATGAGCAGGTCTGCATCGCTGACATCTATATCCTCTATGAGGCTGTCTGCAATGACCGTGACGCCATGGGCTGAAGTGACTGTAAGAGAGCCTGTCGTGGAGACAAGCTGGATATCAACGCCTGCACGGCGGAGGATATCGACAGGAATCAGCATCTCGACTTCCTCTGAGCCGTTGCTGATGAATTCATATACTTTTGCCATAGGTTAATAATGGTTTATTTATGGTTATTCTCTGTTCTGAGGGATATTCTGACATGGAGCCGGGCTGTGCTCCGGGATAACGAAGATGCGGATTATGGCTCAGCATTCTCCTTTGAACCAGACACCCACAACCTGAAGGAAGTGAGGGGAGAATGTATGAGTCTCAAGAGCGCAAGGAACTGTCAGCAGAGCGGGCGGGAGCCACACAGCCCCCGACAACGGGACACGGATGGAGTTGTGGCAGGGGGCAGGACGAATGATGCGGAACGCCTTGGGGTCAAGCTCATGGAAGCGGCTCGCTCCGTTATGCTGATGCAAAAATACTATTTTTTTCTGTATATACAAAGTCTTTACATACGTTTTTTCGTGACTATGCAATCTGTAGCGCTTCCATTATGACCTCTGAATCCTGCAAGACGGAGGCATGGTGACGATTGGAAACAGAAGAAAGGAATGGTCTTCCTGCATGAAAGAAGTGACAGCCGCAATGCCACAGACACGCAATTATTTCTTGGCTGCGCCCTCGTTTACTCGCCATGGCATAGCCCAAGCAAGCCTGGCTTCCGCCTTCCTCTGTCACGACTCGGGATAGCTCGAGCAAGCTCGGCTCTCCTCTCGCTGCTCTATCGGTTGGTCTCTGCTCATCTGGCTTAACAAAAACGTTGGCTGCGCCCTCGTTTACTCGCCATGGCATAGCCCAAGCAAGCTTGGTCTCTGCTCATCTGGCTTAACAAAAACGTTTATTTTTTCTTTTTTCTGAATTAAAAGCATTAATTTTGCAGTCTGAAAACAACAATACGGACTATTGTCACAACACATGACCAAGAAGCTACGATTCGCCATCTTTGGCAATGAATACCAGCGCCGCAAGTCGGCCTCAGCCCAGCAACTCCTTGAATGCCTTTCCCGTCGCCAGGCGGTGGTATACATCGAGGAGGGATTCTGCCGTTTCCTCAGCGAGAGCCAGCATGTCAAGGCAGACATAGCAGGGACGTTCAGGGACCTCGACTTCGATATCGACTATGTCATATCGATGGGTGGCGACGGCACTCTGCTGAAGGCTGCCAGCAAGGTTGGAGCACGCAGTGTGCCCATCATAGGCATTAACATGGGGCGGCTGGGATACCTTGCTGATGTGCCTGCCACAGACATCGAGGAGGCAATAGAGGGGCTGTACAGTGGCGACTATGTGACAGAGAACCACAGTGTAATAGAGGCAACGGCGATGAGAGGGAGCCTCAGCGGATGCCCAAGGGCTCTGAACGATATCGCTGTGCTGAAGCAGGACAACGCATCGATGATAACAATCCACGCCAGGATAGACGGCAAGGAGCTCATAACATACCAGGCCGACGGACTCATCATATCCACCCCGACAGGCTCGACAGCCTACTCTCTCTCAAACGGTGGCCCCATAATCATGCCCGCGACAGATGTCCTGTGCCTGACACCAGTGGCCCCACACAGTCTCAGCGTCCGACCGATAGTCGTACCGGCAAAGGCTGAGATAACACTGACAGTGGAGAGCCGCTCACACAATTACCTCGTCGCCATTGACGGCAGGTCAGAGAAACTGCCCGAGAGGACAACACTGCGCATAAGGAGAGCACCCTACGAGGTGAAGATAGTGAAGCGGCACGGAGGAGGCTACATCACAACCCTCAGAGGGAAAATGATGTGGGGAGCTGACGCGAGATAATCCAGACCATAGCAAACAGTAACCATAGACCCCATCAGCGCATGAAGAGAATCACCCAGAAATCCATACCGTCAATAATATGCTGGCTGTGGAACGTGGCAAAGGGAAACAGGCTGCAGACAACGCTCAACGCCATCATCGGCATTCTCGATGTCACGATATCGCTGCTGACAGTCTATGCCATGCGCCATGCCATAGACGTAGCGGCACACGATGTGGAGGGCGACCTGATATGGGCCATATGCTTCATAGGGATAATAACAGTAGCCGACTTCTCGCTAATCATATCAAGCATATGGGTAAGAAGCATACTCGGAATAAAGGCGCAGAACAGAATGCAGCAGCGCATGATAGAGCGCGTCATACGCTCTGAATGGCAGTCGAAGGCAACACACCACAGCGGTGACATAATGAACAGGCTGGAAGGCGATGTGGGGACTGTCGTCGGATTCCTCACTGAGACTCTGCCAAGCGCTCTGTCCACCCTGCTGCTCTTCACCGGCGCGTTCGTCTATCTCTATTCCATGGACAGCATGCTCGCCCTCATCACGATAGCAATCGTCCCGCTCTGCATTGTCATGAGCAAATTCTACGTCCGGAAAATGAGGAAGCTGAACCGCATTGTGCGCGATTCTGACTCCCAGATACAGTCTGTCATGCAGGACATCGTGCAGCACATGCTCGTCATAAAGACACTTGAGAGTGACAAGCTGATGGTCTCCAGGCTCAAGAGCTCACAACAGGAGCTGCACGACAACATCGTCCGGCGGACAATATTCTCCGTAATGTCAAACCTCACGGTGAATCTCGGATTCAGCATATCATACTTGTTCACATTCGCATGGAGCGCTTTCCGCCTCTCGGCAGGGACACTGACATTCGGCGGGATGACAGCCTTCCTACAGCTCGTCAGCCGTATACAGGGGCCAGCAAGAAGCCTTGCCAAACTCATACCAAGCAGCGTGGCAGTGCTGACAGCGGCCGAGAGACTGATGGAGCTTGAGGATATACCCGAGGAGAAGGATGGCGACGCCATAGAGATTGAGGCGCCATGCGAGATAAAGCTTGAGAATGTCTCTTTCAGATATGAAAACGACAGCCCCCTCGTCTTCGACAACTTCTCATACACCTTCCCAGCGGCGACAGCGACGGCTGTGGTGGGAGAGACAGGCGCTGGCAAGACTACTCTGATACGTCTGCTGCTCGCACTGTCCCACCCGACAGAAGGCAGGGTGACAATAGCCTCAGCCAAGCACCCTGAGAGGCGCGATGTGATGACACATCTTCACCGCTGCAACTTTGTCTATGTCCCTCAAGGCAACACACTGATGAGCGGCACGATACGCGAGAACCTGCTCTTAGGGAAACCAGAGGCAACAGAAGAGCAGATAACAGAGGCTCTCCACCAGAGCTGTGCAGACTTCGTGATGTCACTGCCCGACGGACTTGACACAATGTGCTCAGAGCAGGGAGGAGGCCTGTCAGAAGGACAGGCACAACGCATAGCAATAGCGAGAGCCCTGCTGAGAGACCGCCCCGTCATGCTTTTCGACGAGGCGACAGCAGCTCTCGACCCCGAGACAGAGCGCCAGCTGCTGCAGAATATAATGCAGACAAAACAGAAAACAATCATCTTCATCACCCACCGCATGGCCGTATGCGACTACTGCCAGAATGTCCTGCACATAAAAGGCGAAGGTGAAGGACAATAACAAGCACACACCCGACACCTCCACCCGAGGCTACACCGTGAGGCCACACCGCAAGGTAGACACCAACAAAAGCAAGAATATTCTAGTCATTCTAGATAATTCCGCAGGGAGACAGAGACACCCCTGCGGGCAAAGCAAATCATTAATGTCAAACAACAAATCAATCAAATGGAAGCGCTTCACGCGCTCTTCCTATGCAGTGTTCAACAGTCTGCACAAAGAAGTTGCCATTGGAGTCCTCTCTGCGGCAATGCTCCAGAGTGCCGGATTCTTAGCCAAGGCCAATGCCGCCACATCTCCTGTCAGAGGATATGCTATGGCTGAACCATTGTCCGGGCAGGGAGATGATATTGCAGACTCGTTGTGCATCGCGCTCGGCGACGTTGAGGTCGTCGGCACACGCGTGCCTCTCATGGAGAGCCAGGCAGTGCGAATGGTCACTGTACTGCAGGCGGCGGACATTGCCACTGCGGCGGTACACAGTATCAATGACCTTTTGGAATATGCTGTCGGCATAGATGTCAGACAGCGTGGAGAGATGGGTGTGCAGACGGATATTGCCGTCAGAGGAGGCACATTCGACCAGGTAACTCTCCTTATAAATGGCGTGAACATATCATCGCCACACACTGGCCACCTATCGGCAGACTTCCCCTTCTCGCCCGACGACATAGAGCGCATAGAGGTTATGGAAGGGCCAGCAGCAAGAGTGTTCGGGACATCAGCGTTCACAGGCGTTGTGAACATTGTGACAAAAGACGCCACAAGCGACGAAAAAGACTCGTCAGGCATTACAAGCCCAGTAAACACAACTCTTCATCTGCGCGGCGGCGCATACGGATATGGAGGCGGTGACATACGCCTCGGCATGAGACATGCTGCCGGGAAAGAAGGACAGATGTCTCACTCCTTGTCTGGAGGATACTCACGTAGCGACGGAGCAACCTCCAACTCATTCTACAGCAACACCCATCTTTTCTATAACGGACGCTATGATGCCCCTAACATCACTGTTCAGGGACAGGCGGGATACAGCTACAAGCCATATGGAGCGAACACCTTCTACGGACTTGCATCGACCGACCAGTGGGAGAGCAACGAGCGCTTCATGGCATCACTGCGTGCTGAGACAACCGCCGGCGGACTGCACATAGCACCACAGGCCTACTGGAACCGCTGGCTCGACCATTACCAATGGCACCGCAATGTGTCACCCGGCGGCGAGAATTTCCATCTCGTCGATGTCTACGGTCTCGGCCTGAACTCATGGTTTGAAACCGCTTTGGGCAAGACATCGTTCGGAATAGAGATGCGCTCAGAGGCTATATGGTCGACTAATCTCGGCAAAGCGCTTGAAGAGGACATGTACAGAGACATCGTTGGGCATGACGCCACATCAGAGAGACAATATACAAAACATGACCAGCGGACAAACATCTCTGCATTCCTCGAGCATAACATAATCCTTGACAACTGGACATTTTCGCTTGGCGTGCTTGCCAACCACAACACTGGGCTCGACGGCAAGTGGAGGCTTTACCCGGGAATAGACATCAGCTACCGCCCTACAGACATCGTGAAGCTTTTCGCGTCATGGAACATGGCTCTGCGCATGCCTACTTTCACCGACCTTTACTATAGTGGCACGAATATCCAAGGCTCAAGCAACCTGATGCCCGAGAAGACAAACGATGTGTCGGTAGGCACACGTATACGCCCACAGGGATGGGACATCTCGGCACAGGCATTCTACTCACACAAGTCGGACATGATAGACTGGGTGGTATATACCGACGAGACTGTCGACGAGACCGGCACACCTACCGACCCCAAGACATGGATATACCGCTCCGGCAACTTCACTCTCGACAACTGGGGCATAGAGCTCCAGACAACTTTCATGCCACGCGAGAAATACGGAGAGTCATTCCCTCTGCGCCGCATATCGGCAAGCTACGCATGGATAACCGAGGACATGGAGCATGTACGCGCTGTGACTCTCTCAAAATATGCGCAGGAGTACCTGAGGCATAAAGTCGTCGTGCAGGCCGACGGAAGGATATGGAACCGTCTGAACCTCTCTCTCTCATGGCGATGGCAGGAGCGCACAGGAACAGGCAACTCTCCCTATGCCCTGCTCGACGGACGCCTGTCATGGGACGACAAGGGATGGTCAGCATACATCGACTGCTCTAACATCCTCGACAAGGAGTATTATGACTACAGCATAGTGCGCCAGCCGGGACGATGGATAAAAGGCGGTGTGATACTGCGTCTGTAGAACAGTAGCAGGTAGAAAACAACGAGGCGGGGACTTGTGGCACTATACCGGCCAGTGAAGGCTGGCATACCACAAGTCCCCGCTATGGATTCTTAAGAAGGGTCTTTCACCAGGCGTTATGACTCTGCCCGTCGCAGCCGATAATCCCGGAGGAATATCGTGCGAATAAGCGCAAACAGTGATACACGGAAAGAGTCAGCCCCCCCATTTGCCATACTCTCCGCAGCTATCAATCGTGCTTACAACTCTTAGCCCGTATTTTATCTATCGTGGCAATCTCTACAACCGAGAATCCGAACAAGAAGAGCCAGATAAGAGTCTCAATCGTGCTGGCCATGAGATAATGGACGATAAGTCCGGCAAGCGTGATGATCAGACTGAACATTGTCTCTGGCAGCGACACCTTCAAGGTCTCAACAAACTCTGATTTCGATTCCTTGTATAGCTTTACTTTCAGTGAGAAATCAATGGTTATCAGCACTGTGGTTATGGCGAGGTCCGTATAGAATATCCAGTATACATTCTTGAAAACAGGAAATATAGCCCACATCGTTATGATATACATGTAGACATATCTATCAAACGCTTTTGTCTTTTCTTTTAGTGTCATAATTGTTGTCTATTAGTTATAAAATACATTCCAATAGTTAAAACTATACAAAGCTGTGGCCATTCCATATTTTATACATTCCTTGTCTTCGTCACTAAGCTCCGTTGAGTTTTCTATTGCTTCCAGATACCTGCTTATTATTGTTATTACCTTATGCGTCGAGATGTATTTGGCATACATGTCTCCAATACAAGAGAAGAACAAGGTGCGGCAATACATATCAGCACATTCGGCAATCTTTAGGTATCCTGTAATCATTATGAAGTGAACTGTACAGTTTGCGAGACATGTATATCTGCTGCAGTAAGCAGGTGAAGGTTCGTATAAATACAGACGTTTTATCGATGATGATTTTCATCTGCACTCGGCATAACAATTAAGCACGCTTAGTGTTCTGCTCACGCTTGGCGAGGAAACGTCTGTATTTAAGAGAACAGTTGGCAACGTCTAATCTTCTATTCATTCATGACTTGTCACCAGAACTTCACGACAGCAGTCTGCCCTTTCCTTATCTGCACGTCTTTTGTATCGACTCCTGCATACTCGGCTATCATCGCTATGCGGTATGTGCCGACATTGATGCCGTTAATCTCGATAGGTATCTTTCCGTAAGATACTTTCTCGTATGCGTGGAGCTTCTCCTCGCCTCTGATGTCCATGACATATATTGTCACCTTCTCGTCGTGCCTGATGTATATATCATTGGTGAACTCAACCCTAAGATTTCCCTCCTGTATGAAGTCGTCCTCGTCAATGCACGACATGAGACAGAGCGTTACTACTGCCGTAAGTGTGAATAAGATGTACTTTTTCATTGTTAGACATTTTATTATCTATTTAGCATGTCCTAAAGATATCATGCTATGGTTAGTGTTAA
>SAMEA3663039__coassemble_395_pt1 | contig 12611 bp, 6 predicted proteins | sample SAMEA3663039__metabat2_low_PE_030 | metagenome-assembled genome bin SAMEA3663039 (sample SAMEA3663039) | pig gut metagenome | biome: pig gut; feature: pig-associated habitat; material: faeces | place: France | collected 2012 | reverse complement strand
TATTGCCGAGCCGCAGCCTATCCTATGCAAAGTTAATACAATAATTCTTTTCCTTGGCTCTTTTCTACCTTAATTTATATATATTTAATAAGTCAACATAGCATATCTGCATGTTTCCTGTGATTCGGCTGCCGGCATTCTCATGCCTGTGCCTATATTGTGTCATACTGTCCCGGCTCCTCTCCATACCAAAAGCGAAGCCTGGGTGGGTGGTCGCTGTATCCTGCATACAACGCCTGTCATACCTTTCATTGGTGAGGGGTGGCAGAGGGATTGCCCTTGCTCCTTACGCATCGGCCGTCGCGTGAGACCATGGCCGGGTGGACCAACAGTTGCCGCCGATTGCTCCATACTGTGATTCGTTATCTAAAAACAAATTCCCCCGCAATTCCCTGAGGAACTACGGGGGACACCCCTGGTGGGCGCTGAGGGATTCGAACCCCCGACCCTCTGCTTGTAAGGCAGACGCTCTGAACCAACTGAGCTAAGCGCCCGTAACTGTCGTTACAATGATCGAAGCTTTTCTTCAAAAGCGGTTGCAAAGGTACTGTTTTATCACGAGACTGCAAAATATTCTGACAGAATATCGCTCTTTTTTGCTTGTAAAAATGATATATATCAATCCAAAAGGCATCCCCAGCACCATTATATTGCCTATAACAATGGCATAAGCGCATACAAAACAACAGGAGAGCGCAGCGGGAAACGCCCATTTTGGAACGGCAACTGACAGCGAGACATGACCATGCAACAAGAATATGCCAGCCGGCAGCAGGACAGAAGAAGACAATGCGAGAGGAGAATGCGGGCAGAACGGGATGATGCCGAGGGCAACGCACCCTGATTCGCCCTGTCTCCCACCATGACACGCCAAAGACATCTCGGCTTTCTGTCATGCAGGGCATATATCATAGCGAGCCCAGAGATAGCATATCACGATGCGGAATATTGCATATTAACATGTGATTACTGTGTATTTATATTGCAATTATTCAGTCTTTGCAATGTAATTACTGAGTCTTTATATTGTAATTACTCAGTCTTTATATTATCATTTATAGGCAATGATATAATAAAGCGGCATTACAGCATCATTTAGGCAATATCCCTGAGCTCAGGAGAGAGAAGGGAAGCGAGGGCTGTGGAGGCTGGGAGGACACCTCTGTGGTGGGAGACGGGCAGCGGAGTCTCTGTGCTCCCCGTCAGCTTTTGCCCGCTCCCACACCGCCATGAGGAGCTGGCGTGAGGGCGGCCGGCAGTGAGGGCGGCGGCTATGGGGAGGGACGCGGAGAGGAATGGAGAAAAGTTAATTATTCTTCATATATATTTATTTTCGGGAATAATAATTAAATATGTGGAGAATTTTTGGTAACTTTGCACGCAATTAAAATTTTAGCACTATGTCATCTTTTGTTGCAGATAAAATTGTAATGGACGGTCTGACCTTCGACGACGTCCTTCTTATCCCAGCGTATTCAGAAGTACTGCCCCGCACAGTAGAGCTGAAGACGAAGTTTTCACGAAACATCGAGTTGAACATCCCATTCGTGACGGCCGCCATGGATACCGTCACAGAGTCGTCGATGGCCATCGCCATCGCTCGTGAGGGTGGTATCGGCGTGATACACAAGAACATGTCAATCGAGGAGCAGGCCCGCCAGGTGGCTATCGTGAAGCGTGCCGAGAACGGCATGATTTACGACCCTGTCACCATACGCCGCGGAAAGACTGTCGCTGACGCTCTCGCCATCATGGCCGAGTATCACATCGGAGGCATCCCCGTGGTCGACGACGAGGGCCATCTCGTAGGCATCGTGACAAACCGCGACCTGCGTTTCGAGCGCCGCATGGATAAGGCTATCGACGAGGTCATGACCTCAGAGAACCTCGTGACGACCCACCAGCAGACTGACCTCGCAGCAGCGGCTGAGATACTCCAGGAGAACAAGATTGAGAAACTGCCTGTTGTCGACGCCAGCAACCGCCTCGTCGGGCTCATCACATACAAGGATATCACAAAGGCCAAGGACAAGCCGATGGCTTGCAAGGACGAGAAGGGACGCCTCCGCGTGGCTGCCGGTGTCGGTGTCACAGTCGACACGCTCGACCGCATGCAGGCTCTTGTCGACGCCGGAGCCGACGCTATCATCATCGATACCGCCCACGGACACTCTAAGGGTGTCATCGACAAGCTCGTGGAGGCCAAGAAGGCATTCAGCGGAATAGACATCGTCGTGGGCAACGTAGCGACAGGGGCTGCCGCAAGAATGCTCGTCGAGAACGGTGCCGACGCCATAAAGGTGGGCATCGGACCAGGCTCTATATGCACAACACGTGTCGTGGCAGGTGTCGGAGTGCCACAGCTCTCTGCCGTATATGACGTTTACCAGGCGCTGCAGGGCACAGACGTGCCTCTCATCGCTGACGGCGGACTGCGTTACTCGGGCGATATCGTCAAGGCGATAGCCGCCGGCGGCTCGTCAGTAATGATAGGCTCGCTCGTGGCTGGAACAGAGGAGAGCCCTGGCGACACCATAATATATAATGGACGTAAGTTCAAGTCGTACCGTGGCATGGGCTCGCTCGAGGCCATGGACCAGAAGAACGGCTCGAAGGACCGCTACTTCCAGTCAGGAACAGTCGACGCGAAGAAACTCGTGCCGGAGGGCATCGCCGGACGTGTGCCATACAAGGGAACAGTACAGGAGGTTATCTACCAGCTCGTGGGCGGTCTGCGCTCAGGCATGGGATACTGCGGAGCGGCTACAATAGAGAAGCTGCACGAAGCCAAGTTCACACGCATCACAAACGCCGGAGTGATGGAGTCACACCCTCATGACATCACCATAACATCGGAGGCGCCTAACTACAGCCGCCACGAATAATACACTCATGGACAACTTGACAGACTGGAGTCCATAGCCCCGGAAGGGACAATGGCGACTCTTTCTGTCAAGTTGTCCGTATCTACACAATAACCCTGGAGGGGACACTCACCATGCCCCCGACAACATTAACCGCCGGGCTGACCGATACGACACCGCCCCCAGCACAGCCATGGAAGCTGCCGCGCCACACCATGGGCATAGGGACGGCAGACAGCCCATAGCAAAAGGAACAATACCAAACGACAGCAGAATGAACGCAAAATCTCTCATCGCAGCTTTTCTACTATGCTGCACGACAGCGACAGCACAGACCGACGACCCCGTCATAATGAAGATTGCCGGGAAAGACATAACACGCTCTGAATTCGAATACTCATACAACAAGAACAACTCGGAGGGCGTCATCGACAAGAAGAATGTCGAGGAGTACGTCGAGCTATTCGTCAACTACAAGCTGAAGGTGCAGGCCGCTCTCGACGAGAGGATGGACACGCTGACGTCATACAAGAACGAGTTCCGCCAGTACCGCGACATGCAGATACGCCCGGCTCTCGTCACAGAGGCTGACGTGGAGGCCGAGGCACACACTCTTTATGACAACGAGGCGAAACGCATAGGCCCTGACGGACTGATAAAGCCGGCTCATATCTTCGTGCGCCTGTCACCCGACGCCGACAAAGAGACCGAGAAGGCAAAGAAGGCACGCATAGACTCGCTCTACAACGCCCTCATGAACGGTGCCGACTTCACTGAGCTGGCCTCTAAGAAATCAGAGGACCCCGGGGCAGCGAAACAGGGAGGCGTGATAGGATGGATATCCCACGGACAGACATTCGAGGAGTTTGACAAGGCTGCTTACGCCCTCAAGGACGGCGAGACATCAAAGCCGGTGCTCTCACCCGTCGGATGGCATATCATAAAGGTCATGGAGAGGAAGCAGATAGACCCGTACGACACCCTGCGCCCCGCAATAATGAAATTCATCGAGCGACGCAACCTGCGCGACGCCATAGCCAACCGCAAGGTCGAGGAGATGGTGAAGGAGAGCGGAAACACAAAGACCGCACAGCAGATAATGGACGAGCAGGCTGCCGAGATGGAGGCAAAGGACCCCGAGCTGAAGAACCTCATAAGGGAATACCACGACGGACTGCTGCTCTACGAGATAAGCAACAGAGAGGTGTGGGAGAAAGGCTCGAAGGACGAGGAGGGACTGAAAGCCTTCTTCAAGAAGAACAAGAAACAATACAAATGGGACGAGCCGCGATTCAAAGGCATGGTATACCATGTGAAGGACAAGGCTGACATAAAGGCTGTGGCAAAAAGCGTCAAGGGACTCGCCTTTGAGGACTGGAACGAGACGCTGCGCAAGACATTCAACGGCGACTCCATTATACGCATACGTGTAGAGAAGGGTCTGTTCAAGAAAGGCGACAACGCATTGGTCGACAGCCTCGTGTTCAAGGCCAAGGATGTCAAGGTGAAGCCTGTCAAGGACTATCCATACGACGCCATCCACGGAAAGAAACTGAAGGCTCCGAAGGAGATGGCCGATGTCAGGAGCGCCGTGACAACCGACTACCAGAACGCTCTCGAGAAAGCATGGGTGGAGGCTCTCAGGAAGAAATACACCGTAGAGGTCTACCCAGAGGTTGTGGCGACAGTAAACAAGCACTAACCCACCACATAAGCATAATAACGTGCCGGCAACACACAGGACACGCCGTGGCACATCACGCAGAACACATCGTAAATGAAGAAAACACTTTTCATCATACTGACTGCTGCTATAGCCAACGTGGCAGCGATAACAGCAGGCGTCTCACACCATAGCATGGCGAGGACAGCCGACGACGAGACAACAGACACAGCGAAGACTGTGGAGAAGAAGGACGTAGAGACTGTTGTGCCACAGAAGACTGTCGCCGACGAGGTGATATGGGTCGTCGGGGACGAGGCGATACTCCTCTCTGATGTCGAGCAGCTGAGAGCACAGTATGAGGCGGAGGGAATGACACTGCCCGGAAACCCGGACTGCCGTCTGCCAGAGCAGATAGCTGTGCAGAAACTCTTCCTCCACCAGGCCGCTCTCGACAGTATCGAGGTGACAGAGGCTGAGATATCACAGGGCGTGGAGCAGCAGATAAACTACTGGATATCAATGATAGGCTCGAAAGAGAAGCTTGAGGAATACCGCAAGATGCCACTGACGAAGATACGCCAGTCACTGCACGACGACTATAAGAACAGCCAGCTGGCACAGAGGATGAGGGAGAAACTCGTGGAGGATATTAAGGTGACCCCGTCTGAGGTGAGACAGTATTTCCGCAATATGCCGGAGGACAGCATACCATATGTGCCGACAGAGGTGGAGGTGGAGATTATCACACGCACACCGAAAATTCCTATCGAGGAGATAAACCGTGTGAAGGACGAGCTGCGCGGATACACCGAGCGCATACAGAAAGGCGAGACAACATTCCAGACCCTCGCCCGCTTCTACTCAGAGGACCCGGGAACAACACGCAACGGCGGTGAGCTCGACTATACCGGACGTGGCATGCTCGACCCTGCCTTCGCGGCCGTGGCGTTCAACCTTACTGACTCAAGGAAGATATCAAAGATAGTGGAGTCAGAGTTCGGATTCCACATCATACAGCTCATAGACAAACGTGGCGACAAGATAAAGGTGCGCCATATTCTGCGCAAACCACGTGTAAGCCAGGAAGCGATTGACGAGGGCATCAATATGCTCGACTCCCTGACAACAGAGATGGCTAACGGGAAGTTCACATTCGAGGAGGCTGCGACATACGTCTCTGACGACAAGGACACACGCAGCAATAAGGGACTCATGTTCAACTCTACCGAGGACGGCCGCACATCGAAGTTCCGCATGCAGGACCTCCCTACCGAGGTGGCAAGGGTAATAGAGAAGATGAAGGTCGGCGACGTGTCGCCAGCATTCACAATGACAAACAACCGCGGCAAGACTGTGTGCGCCGTCGTGAAGCTGAAGTCACGTGTCGAGGGACACCGCGCCACAATAACCGAGGACTTCCAGGTCATGAAGGATGTCGTGCTGAGCAAGCGGAAGGCTGAATTCATACACGAATGGGTGAAGAACAAGATTAAGAACACGTACATATCTATGAAGAGCCGCTACAAGAACGGCGACTATGAGTACGACGGATGGGTGCAGGAGTAATGGACGGAAGACCATGCTGACGGACAGGACGTAACGGCTGGCCATGACACCAGGCTGACAACGACACCACAGCCGCCGCATCACTCTCCACGACACATCATACCAACACCATGTGAATGAGAATGAAACAGAACATATCTGACAACACTCTATGGCATAGGGCAGTCATCGCGACAGCTCTATGCCTCTTTGTCGTAGGCTGGATATCAGGCGCACAGGGGCCACAGAAACGCGGAAGGGCAAAGAAGAAGGCTACCGACACAAAGGTCTACCTGCAACACGCCAATGAGCTCTCGTACGACATATACGGCAAACACCCCGACGCACAGTTCGTCAAAGGGAAGGTGGCGTTCCTGCACAAAGGGGCTCACCTGACATGCGACAGCGCACTATACTACCAGCAGACTAACTCGTTCGAGGCTTTCGGGCATGTCAAGATGCGCCAGGGCGACACGCTGACGCTGACATCAGAATACGCATACTATGACGGAAACGACGAGATGTGCGAGGTCAGGCGCAACGTCGTGCTCACCCACCGCAAGACAAAGCTATACTGTGACTCGCTCAACTATGACCGCCTGTACTCAAAGGGATACTTCTTCGAGGGCGGAAAGCTGGTCGACGGGGATATGAGGCTGACAAGCGACTGGGGCGAATACTCTACCGCCGACAGGCAAGCCATATTCTACTATAATGTCAAGCTGAAGAACAAGAACTCGCTGACAGAGGGCGACACGCTATACTACGACACACGGACGTCAAGGGCTCACGTCGTCGGACCCTCACGCATAACAATGGACGATGATATCATCATCACCGACGACGGATACTATAACAGCAAGACCGACCGCACAGAGCTTTACAGCCGCTCAACAGTAAAGCGGAAGGACGGCAAGACAATAACGGCCGACTCACTATTCCATAACTCGAAGACTGGGATAAGCGAGGGGTTCTCAAACGTCTTCTTCAACGACACGGTGAACAAGACACAGTTCAAGGGCGACTATGTCTACTACAGCGAGAACGACGGATACGGATACGCCACACACCGCGCGACAGCAATAGACTACTCACAGGGAGACACGCTCTATGCCCACGCCGACACGCTGAAGATGCTGACATACAATATAGAGACTGACTCTGTCTACAGGAAGGTGTTCGGATACCCACACGCGAGATTCTTCCGCACGGATGTGCAGGGGGTCTGTGACTCGCTCGTCATGGACTCACGTGACTCTGTCCTCATCATGTACAAGGACCCTATACTATGGAACGAGGGGGGACGGCAGATTCTCGGAGAGGAGATAAGGGCTTATATGGCCGACTCGACGATACGCATGGCGCATATCATAGGGCAGGCGTTCAGCGTGGAGATGCTCCCTGACTCGACCCATTTCAACCAGATATCATCCAAAGAGATGAAATCGTGGTTCACCGACGGGAAGCTAAGACTGAACCAGGCGCAGGGCAATGTGCAGTCCATATACTACGAGCAGGACGATGCTGACAGCACACTGATATCGCTCAACTATCTCGAGACGGACACCATGCGCATGTTCCTGACACCGGAGAGGAAACTCGAGAAGATATGGGCGTGCAAGTCGAAGGGCACAATGTACCCCATATCGCAGATTCCGCCAGACAAATATAAGCTGCCGGCTTTCGCGTGGTTTGACTATGTAAGGCCGCTGTCAAAGGACGACATATACGATTGGAGACCGAAGAAGGGTGGTAGCGAGCTGAAGAAAGAGAGGCGCAGAGAGGCTCCGCTGCAGCATCTCGAACAGAAACCAATGGCCGTAGAAATGCCCGTCGTGAAGGAGGCGACGCCCACCGGAGAGCCCAGGCTGGCAGAGGTGACAACTGAGGAGGAGAAGAAACAGGACGTGACTGACACCACAACAGCCGAAAAGCCTAAGACTGAGAACGCCACAAAGGAAGCCGAGAACGCTGCAAAGGAAAGTGAGAAAGCCGCTAAGGAGGTCGAGGACAAAAATAAGGAAGCCGAGGACAAGGCTGGGGTGAGCAAGGAGAAGAGGATAGAAACCACAGAGTGAAACACCCTGAAAACCTGCCTCACAACAACAACAATGCCCCATGAGAGACGCATCAGCAATCCCATGGGGCATATATTTGACAATACAAGCGAGCGGGGTATCACCCCACCAACAAGAAAAGAAAAACAATCAGACAATGGACAAGATACAACTTCTGCCAGACTCAGTGGCCAACCAGATAGCTGCCGGAGAGGTGATACAGCGGCCGGCATCGGTCATCAAGGAACTTGTCGAGAACGCCGTAGATGCCGGAGCAGACAAGATACAGGTGCTTGTGACGGATGCAGGAAAGGCATCGGTACAGGTCATTGACAACGGTATGGGCATGTCTGTGACTGACGCCCGCCTGGCTTTCGAGCGCCATGCGACATCAAAGATACGCAAGGCCGAAGACCTCTTCTCGCTGCATACCATGGGATTCCGTGGCGAGGCTCTGCCATCAATAGCGTCTGTAGCACAGGTGACACTGAAGACACGCATGGCCGACGACAGCGTTGGGACACAGTTGCGCATAGAGGGAAGCAAGGTCATATCGCAGGAGGCCACTGTCTGCCAGCAGGGATGTAACTTCCTCGTCGAGAACCTCTTCTTCAACGTACCCGCAAGAAGACGTTTCCTGAAGTCTAACGCGACAGAGATGAGCAATATCGTCACCGCATTCCAGCGCATAGCACTAGTATACCCGGCGATAGACTTCACGCTCGCCAACAACGGGCAGACACTCTACGCCCTGCCGGCATCGAACACACGCCGGCGTATAATAGACATCTTCGGGAAGAAGCTCAACCCCATGCTCCTGCCTGTCGAGGTGGAGACATCACTGGGCAATATCAGCGGATTCGTGGGCAAACCGGAGTCGGCTCATAAGAAGAACGTCCAGCAATACTTCTTCGTCAACGGACGCTATATGCGCCATGCCGCGTTCCACAAGGCTGTCATGTCGGCATACGAGAGACTTGTGCCGCAGGGCGAGCAGGTGCCATACTTCATATACTTCGATGTCAAGCCCGACCTCATAGACGTCAACATTCACCCCACTAAGACAGAGATAAAATTCCAGGACGAGAGCGCTGTATGGCAGATTCTGGCAGCGGCAGTGAGGGAGACAATAGGAAGATACAACGCCATTCCGGCCATAGAGTTCGACACAGAGGGAAGGCCTGACATCCCTGTATTCGACGGCACGGAGAATATCGTCATGCCAACGATTGACATTGACCCGCTGTATAACCCCTTCAAACAGACGCAGGCCAGACCACAGCAAGGCGGACAGGCAGTCAGGGAGTCATCATTGGGATTAGGAGGAGGAAAGGTACAGAAGGACTGGGCGCAGCTATACGACGGGATAGAGACAAGCAAGACGACACAAGAGGAGACGCTGACACTGTTCGACAATGACACTCTCAACGAGTTTGCTGACAGAGTGACAACACCGGAGGAGACAACAAAAGCACGTGACCTCATAAAGGAAACAAAGACATCAGCAGGGAACACCCTGCAGAGGAGCAGCGAGCACTACCAATACCGGGGAGCGTATATCCTCACATCTGTATCCGACGGACTGATGGTGACCGACCAGGAGAGGGCCCACGAGCGCATCCTCTACGAGAGATATCTCAGAGAGATGGACACAAGAGGCTCTGTATCACAGAAGATGCTGTTCCCAGAGACAGTGGAGCTGAATGTCGCAGAGATGATGATAATGCCCGAGATAATGCCCGATATGCAGTCGCTCGGATTCGAACTGACAAACCTCGGAGGAGGGACATACGCCATAAACGCCATTCCGGCTGAGCTGGAGGGGATGGACATAAAGCGTATCGTCAGCGATATGATTCACTCGGCGGCTGACAACGGAGAGACTGTGACAAAGGATATATACACCTCGCTCGCACGCTCTATGGCACGCAAGGCGGCTATACCTCACGGACAGGCACTCTCAAACGACGAGATGGAACGCATCATTGCTGACCTCATGGAGTGTGAGAACACACGGTACACTCCATCAGGCAAACCCATCTTCAATGTCATACCCAACGGAATGATAACCCACGGACTGGGGTAAGGTAATAGAAAGATTCACCACATCAGAGATTGCTGTCCTGATGAATGTCAGCAAGCAGAGGGCTACAAACACAAAGAGCTACGCCTGCATGAGACTGTTATAAAACGTCTGTATCTATACGAACGAAAGACCATAACAAATTACTGCCCGGTATACTGTTTCAAGACCTTGACATAGTTGTCTTGAGACAGTTTACCGGGCAGTAATAATTATCTAAAAATGGGAGGATGGATTGAACGGGCTTTATCTCATGATGAAAACGAGTTGTCCTTTCGATACCTCACCTGTCCTTAATGGCGAGAGAGAGCCGTCCTTCTGGTTTACGAGGTATGCCTTGCCCTTCTTCTCAAGCGGTATGGAGCTATCTGAAAGATTCATGATGAGGGACGAGGAAGCCCCCTCCATACGGTAGATATCTGCAGAGGGGACTGTGGGACGCATGGCAAGGAGCGACTGGGAGAGGCGTGAGTCAGCGACAGATAGCGACGGACAGGAGCCTCCAGCCATAACGACAGCCCAAGGGGCACGGTCGAAGGCTTTGGCATAATATAGCACAGCCTTTCCAGGGAACGCTGCTACAGCCTCACTGACAGTCTGGTATATATCGGCAAAGTCTGGATTTGTGGTGCGTGTAAGACGCAGATGCTGGCGCGGAGCAAGGTTCTTGCCACCCTCAGGCGCATAAAGCTTGCGGCCATGATAGTACCAGTGCTCTATCTCTACGATATCGACAAGAGCTGCGTAGCTTGGCTTTGACATGACAGAGAGAGCCACATCACGCGTAGTATTGAGCACGACACGCGCCTTGCGCCCTGTCTTCTGCTGCCAAGAGGCTATACAGTCGAGCCAGAACTCCACGAAATGTGCCGGACCTGTATACTCCTCGCTGACAGACTGGTAAACATTGGGGGCGTCGGCCGTGGCGTCAAGGACATTCCAGATGTACTGGCGATAGATATCAGCACGCTCCTTGTTCTGCGTGTCATAGAAGAGGTCGGCGGTGAAGATGCGCTTATCGCCAGTGAACGGTACAGGCTCAAGGAACTGTGTCCCCCTACCCTTGTTCTTCCCTGTAGACTGTATGTTATTAGCTGAGCGCCATGGAGAGTCAACCCAGTGTGCACCAGCCTCAAGGATGTTATGCTGGAAGAAATTCTGGTTTATGACAAGCATCGACGGGACAGCGGCTGCAAGCTGGTTGATGCGATAGTAATACCATGTGTTCAGACGTGAGAGGTCATAGAGTGAGAGGCCGTCGCATGATGTCCCTTGGCCGGAACGTGCTATGGACTGCTCGTAGAACGGAGGCCAGACATCGCCATCAGTGCGGCTGACACGCTCATGGTCATCACGCCTGCGGTCGTACCACAGACCGTAGTTCTGATTCCATACTGCCACATGCTGACGGCTTATATTGGTTACGAGAGAGTCAATACGGTCTGTCCCGCCACGCTGTTCTGTGCCTGGGAAGAAACGTGTGACAGCATACGTGGATTTGTCCATGTATGAGTAACGTGGGCGGCCATTCCACCAGGGTGTGCGGTGGAGGTTGCCTGACATGAGACGATTGCCGACAGAGAGACGACCGTCAATAATACGCAACGCCTCAGCATTATGGCCTGCGGAAGACTCGCAAACAGCAGGCTCGGGCAGCTGGCGCACACCGTCGGGTGATGTCTTTGCTGTCATGACAGCCTCATCAGCCCACTGGCTCATAGTGACACGAGGCCTCAAAGCCTCCTCGGCCATCTCTGCCGCACGCTGGATGGAGGGCGAAGAGGAGCCGTCGAGATTGCGCATGAGCACACGGCAACGCTCTGCGGCAGCCTCAGCACCAATGCGCTGTGATAGCTGATAGGCGAACAGGGAACGAGGGTTGGATATATGGTTGTTTGTCTCCATCCAGAAGCCATCGCCCTGACAATATCCCCAACAGCCGACAGCATAGCAGCGTGCGTCTGCCGAGACATCATAACAGTCAACCTTAGAGGCGGCACACTCCCAAAGTACAGAATTGGCGGTATTCCATCCACCGCCCCAGCAGTCAAGTTCAAGATTCTTGAAGGAGAGGCTGCCTCCCTCGATATTCATATTGTCAAGGAGGATTCCTGTGGCCCATGATGATGACGAGCCGCTCATGCCATGCGATGCGAAAGCCTCACACTGGACGAAAGCATTGGGGCCTGGGGCACAGTAGCCAGCAGAGAAATCATTTATGCCTTCCTCTGAATAACAGCGCTGGAAGAGGGTCTTGCCACCGAGAGTCAGGAATGTACGGCGGCGCCATCCACCTATCTCTGACGATGGAGAGAACGAGCGGCAGTCCTCTACTGTCACTTGCTGAGCCATACGCTGGACAATGACTGCGGAGCCTGCAAGCTGCCGGAAGTCCG
>SAMEA3663039__coassemble_326_pt1 | contig 14160 bp, 9 predicted proteins | sample SAMEA3663039__metabat2_low_PE_030 | metagenome-assembled genome bin SAMEA3663039 (sample SAMEA3663039) | pig gut metagenome | biome: pig gut; feature: pig-associated habitat; material: faeces | place: France | collected 2012 | reverse complement strand
TCGGGACATTCATAAAGCGGCATACAGGGATGTCTCCACAGCAGCTGAGGAAAAATCTCTGAGTGCAGGAGAGGAGACAGAAGACAGGAAAGACGACAACAGAGGCAGAGAGAAGAGAACACAGGAGACAGGCAGCCACAGCAGCAGGGAGAAAGCCGCAAAAGCCAAACTACCATAGAGACAGCAGGAGAGAACATTGTGGGAGCGCACAGAGCGAAACGTCTGATTATCACGAATATGGCACAAAAGACAGACACACAGCCACTTTCCGTACACTATAAGGCATGAAGGAGAGAAAAAAAGGACATAAAATTTGGCACTCTCACTATAATTACTTAATTTTGCACATTCAAAGCACTCACGTGCGAGACAATATCATGGACAATGCGGGGCAACACCCCCCCGGCAGACAACATAAAGACAATGAGCATAACAAGCATAGCGCAGAAGCTGTATTTCGTCCACAGGCAACGTGACCTGGAGAAACATCTCACTCTCGGAGCAGAGATGCAGCGCCATGTCCTCAAGTCGCTGCTCGAGAGGGCAGAGGATACAGAATACGGACGCAACCACGCCTTCTCGGCCATAAAGGACTACGAGACATTCTGCCTGGATGTCCCTGTCAACGACTATGAGTCGCTGAAGCAGGACATAGACCGCATGAGACGCGGCGAGAAGGACATACTATGGCCGGGACAGGTGAAATGGTATGCCAAATCGAGCGGCACGACAAACGACAAGTCGAAGTTCATACCCGTCTCGCACGACGGACTGCAGGGCATACACTATGCCGGGGGGACAGACTCTGTGGCGTTCTACCTGATGAACAACCCCGCGTCGCGCATCTTTGACGGCCGCGCCCTGATACTCGGAGGGTCACACCAGTCAAACTATAACATACACGGCTCACTCGTCGGAGACCTCTCGGCCATACTCATAGAGAATATCAACCCGCTGGCCAATCTCGTGCGTGTGCCGAAGAAGAAGACAGCACTGCTCTCAGACTTTGAGGTGAAACGCGAGCGCATAGCCCAGGAGACCGTCAACAAGAACGTCACGAACATATCGGGCGTGCCGTCATGGATGCTCTCCGTCCTGCTGCGTGTGCTCGAGATAAGCGGCAAGAACACCATCGACGAGGTGTGGCCAAACCTTGAGGTGTTCTTCCATGGCGGCATAGCCTTCACCCCCTACCGCAAACAGTATGAGCAGCTCATACCATCGGCCAAGATGCACTACGAGGAGACATACAACGCCTCGGAGGGATTCTTCGGCATACAGTCCGACCCCGCCGACAAGTCCATGCTGCTCATGCTCGACTACGATGTCTTCTACGAGTTCATACCGATGGACGAGTTCGGCAGCGAGAAACCCACCATCGTGCCCATATGGGGAGTGGAGAAAGGGAAGAACTACGCCATGCTGATATCAACATCGTGCGGGCTGTGGAGATATGTCATAGGCGACACAGTACAGTTCACAAGCACCAATCCGTATAAGTTCATCATAACCGGACGCACAAAACACTTCATCAACGCATTCGGAGAGGAGCTGATAGTCGACAACGCCGAGCAGGGACTGGCATACGCATGTCTCGAGACAGGAGCAGAGGTGTCAGAGTATACAGCGGCACCTGTCTTCATGGACGGCAACGCGAAATGCCGCCACCAGTGGCTCATAGAGTTCGCTAAGGAGCCGGAAGACATCAACCGCTTCGCAATACTGCTCGACAAGAAACTCCAGGAGATAAACTCTGACTACGAGGCAAAGAGATACAAGGACATAACCCTGCAGCCGCTCGAGATAGTGAAGGCAAAGCAAGGACTGTTCCACACATGGCTGAAACAGAGAGGCAAACTGGGAGGACAGCACAAAGTGCCACGACTCTCCAACACACGTGAGCATATAGAGCAGCTGCTGAAACTGAACAGCACAAGCCGCACACTGAGAAGCCAGACACAGGAAGGATAACATGAAGCACAGCACGACATACAGGCTCGCACTCTGCCTGACAACACTGTTCGTCGCCTTGATAACCACGGCGACAATGACATCATGCGCCAGAATGGGACAGCCCGACGGCGGATGGTATGACGAGGTGCCGCCAAAAGTGGTGGGCGCCGACCCCGTGGAAAGGGCGACAATGGTCAGCAAGCAGAAGATAAGGATAAGATTCAGCGAGTATGTCAACATAGACAACCCCACAGAGAACATCATATTCTGCCCGCCACAGATGGAGGCTCCGGAGATAAAGGCAAAGGGAAAAGAGGTGGAGATAGAGCTGAAGGACACACTCAAGCCTAGCACAACATACACCATCGACTTCTCTGACGCCGTGACAGACTTCAACGAGAGCAACCCCATGGGCAACTATACCTATGTCTTCTCGACAGGAGAGAGAATCGACACGCTCGAAGTCTCAGGCTATGTGCTCGACGCAGAGACTCTCGAGCCGGTCAAAGGCTCGCTCGTCGGGCTGTACAGCAACCTCAACGACACCGCCTTCACATCAATGCCGATGGAGAGGATAGGCCGCACAGACGCCTCAGGACACTTCGTCATAAGAGGCATAGCACCAGGGAAATACCGCGTCTTCGCACTGGCCGACAGCGACGGAGACTTCAAACTGTCGCAGAGGGGCGAGCGACTGGCATTCTCGAACGATATAATAGAGCCGACATCAAAGCCCGACACAAGGCAGGACACAACATGGGTCGACTCGCTCCACATCGCTGGCATACAGACCGTGCCATACACACACTTCCTCCCTGACGATATATGCCTCAGGGCTTTCGAGCAGAAACTGACAGACAGATACCTCATAAAGAGCGAGCGGCAATACCCAGAGAGACTGCAGTTCTACTTCAGCACACCTGCCGACACCCTGCCTGTGCTGAGACCCCTCAATTTCAATGCCGACAGCGCATTCGTCATAGAGGCTACACAGGGAAAGGACACTCTGACCTACTGGCTGAGGGACACCATGCTCGTCAACCAGGACACACTCGACATAGAGCTGACATACGCCGCGACAGACTCGCTCGGGAACATGATATCACGCACCGACACACTGTCAATGATAGCCAAGGTGGCATACGAGAAGAGACTCAAGGAGAGGATGGAGAAAATAGAGAAATGGGAGAAGAAAAAGGAGAAGGCCGAGAAGAAAGAAAAGAAATTCACCGAGCCACACCCTGAACAGACAGCTCTCGAACCACGATACACCATCCCGCAGAATATGTCGCCGACAATGAATGTCACCCTGACATTCGACACTCCGCTGGCAAGACTCGACACAGCCGCCATACATCTATACTCGAAGATAGACACCCTGTGGTACAGGGCGGCAGTGGAGATAACGGACAAGGGACTGCCACAGCGGACATACATAATAAAGGGCGAATGGCGACCGGGCACAGAATACTCGCTCGAAGTGGACTCTGCCGCATTCACCGATATATACGGGAAGACATCAAAGGCTTTCAAACAGGGACTGAAAGTGGAGAGCGAGGATGTCTTCGCATCGCTCTTCGTCGATGTGACAGGGGTGAGGAACGACTCGGCGCAGGTCATAGTGAACATGCTCGACAAGACGGGCAATGTAAAATACTCCGCCCCCGTGAAGGACGGCACAGCCGAGTTCTACTACGTCATGCCCGAGACATACTACCTGAGCGCACTCATCGACGAGAACGGAAACGGGGTATGGGACACCGGCGACTATGCCCTCGGGAAACAAGCCGAGGAGGTATTCTTCCGCACCGAGCCCGTAGAATGCAAGGCGAAATGGGACCTCACGACAAAGTTCGACCTCAGACAACGGCCGCTCTTCATGCAGAAACCACAGGAGCTCGTGAAGCAAAAGGCAGAGAAGAAGAAGGAGGTGAAGAACCAGAACGCGAAACGTGCGCTTGACATGGGCATCAAATATGACCGCGACGCCGTCAACAGCAAGTTCTGAGACACGCTGAAGCCCACGGGGCCACACAAGTCACAACAGGCACGGAAACAGCGTCTGCCGTAAGAAAACACACGGCAATGGCTAAGAAAACATACGGCAATGGCAATGATAATCTATAAGAAATCATAATTTTTCAGATACCATTGCACCATCTCGCTAAAATGTTGTAACTTTGCAATTTGGAATAAAACATCAAATAAAAAACAGACAAGTATAATGGACAAACTAAGTTATGCGCTTGGCCTCGGTATCGGCACACAGCTGGCACAGTTAGGGGCACAGCACCTTAACCTCGACGATTTCAAGCAGGCTGTCAGCGACATGATTGACGGCAAGGAACCACAAATCTCACATGAGGAGGCAAGAAAACTTGTGAACGACTTCTTCCAGAAACAGGAGGAGCGCGAGATGGAACGCCGCCGTGAGGCTGGCAAAGCAGCCAAAGAGGCTGGCGAGAAATATCTCGAGGAGAACCGCAAGAGCCCGAAAGTCATAGAGACACCTTCCGGACTGCAGTATGAAGTGCTGCAGGAAGGCACAGGACGCAAACCTGCCGCAACAGACACAGTGCGCGTGCACTATGAGGGACGACTCATCGACGGTACCATATTCGACAGCAGCATACAGCGCGGAGAGCCAATATCATTCCCTCTCAACGGCGTCATAGCAGGATGGACAGAGGGACTGCAGCTGATGTCTGAGGGTGCGAAATACCGCCTACACATACCTTACAACCTCGCATACGGAGAGGCAGGAGCAGGCGCAAGCATACCACCATACGCCGCACTAATATTCGACGTAGAGCTCATCGCTGTGGAATAATCCCACGGAAACAAGCTGAAGGGACACACAGCAACAAGCTGGAGGACACACAGCAACAAGCTGAAGGACACACAGCAACAAGCTGGAGGGTAACACCCCCACAGCATCCCTGACCACAAACGGATAGGAAACAAATAACAATAAACAAGAAATGAAGAAATTTACTTTCATGGCTCTCGCAGCCATCGCCGCAATAAGCATCAGCTCTTGTGGCAACAAAACTCCAAAGGCTGACCTCAAGTCAGACATTGACACACTCAGCTACGCCATAGGTATGGCACAGTCAAACGGTCTCTCACAGTATCTCGTTGAGCGCATGGGTGTCGACTCAACATACGTTGACGACTTCATCAAGGGTCTCAACGAGGGTGTCTCAGCAGGCGACGACAAGAAGAAGGCAGCCTACTATGCCGGCATCCAGATAGGCCAGCAAATCTCTAACCAGATGATCAAGGGCATCAACCACGAGATTTTCGGTGAGGACTCTACAAAGACTATCTCTCTGAAGAACTTCATGTCTGGCTTCATAAGCGGATATACAGGCAAGGGAGGCCTGATGTCTATGGAGCAGGCTGGCGTGACAGCACAGACAATGATGGAACAGGTCAAGGAGCGCAGCATGGAGGCCCAGTACAGCGGCAATAAGATTGAGGGCGAGAAGTTCCTCGCAAAGAACAAGACAGCCCCTGGAGTTAAAGTGCTCCCTTGTGGCGTCCAGTATAAGATTATCAAGGAGGGAACAGGCGCTATCCCTGCCGACACTTCTGCCGTTAAGGTTCACTACGAGGGCCGTCTCCTCAACGACACAATCTTCGACAGCAGCTACCAGCGCGGCACACCTGCCACAATGCGTGTCAACCAGGTTATAAAGGGATGGACAGAGGTGCTCACAAAAATGCCTGTCGGCTCTGTATGGGAGGTCTACATACCACAGGAGCTCGCTTATGGAGCACGTGAGGCTGGCCGCATCAAGCCTTTCTCTTGCCTCAAGTTCAAGATTGAGCTCATCGGTATTGAAGAGTAAAAGAAAGATGAGAAACATATCAGTAATACTGGCACTCGCACTCGTTGCGGGTGCCTCTTTGTCTGCTCAGGCAGCAGGCAAGAAGGATAAGAAACAGGGAAAGAAAGCCACAACCACCGTGGTGAAACAGCCCGTAGCGCTCAACACGGCAAATGACTCTCTCTCCTATGCGTCAGGACAGGCTCTCACAAGGGGCATGATGGACTATGTCATCGCACAGCTGAAGGTCGACACAACATATATGGCTGACTTCATCGGCGGAATACGCGAGGGCCTCACAAGCGGGGTGACATCCCAGCAGAAGGCTGTCGAAGCCGGACACCGCATCGCCAATATGGTAAGGGAGGACATGCTGCCACGCATGAAGGCCGATATGGGGAAAATGGGAGTGGAGATTGACTCTCTGCTGCTGACACGTGGATTTGTCGATGCTGTCGAGAATGACACAACAGTGTTCACCCTGGACAAGGCTATCGGATACCAGGAGAAGGAAATCAGAGGTATCCAGAAGCGCATAGCAGACGAGAAACGCGCCGAGGGAAAGGCATGGCTCGATGCCAACGCCAAGAAAGAGGGCGTCAAGGTGACTCCTTCCGGACTGCAATACAGAATCATCAGGGAAGGCAACGGCGCTGTCGCTGCCAACGATGAGGAGGTTGAGGTGAAGTATGAGGGACGTCTCATTGACGGCACTGTGTTCGACAGCAGCTACACACGTAACCCACAGACAACATCATTCCGCCCATCACAGGTGATAAAGGGATGGACAGAGGCTCTGAAGATGATGCCCGAGGGCTCTGAATGGGAAGTGTATATCCCCCAGGAACTCGCATACGGAGAACGCCAGGCAGGAAAGATTCCGCCTTACTCAACCCTCATATTCAAGCTTGAGGTGGTGAAGGTGAAGAAGGACGAGAAACCTGCTGAGGATGCCAAGGACGGCAAGAAGGACAACAAGAAAGCCACCAAGGCAAAGCAGACCCCAAAGGCAAGGAAATAAACATGGTATAGAACGAGGCATACAATAGCGAGAGGTATGCCACAAACGAGTAGGAGGTAAACACTAATCACAGGTGTTTATCTCCTACTTTCATGTTTACCGACTTCTCACACCACCGTACGTGCCGTTCGGCATACGGTGGTTTCTATTTTGGGGTAAAAAAAGTCAAAGTTGCTTCTTGAGGTTTTTGTGCAAAAATTGGACTACACTTCAAAAATTGGGAGTCATATCCAATAAACAGAAGTAATAAAACCGATGTTTATTTGTTATTCTAAATATAATTTATTAATTTTGTACCCGTACAATCTAAAGTACTATGGACAAAGGACACAAAGAGGTCACATACATCAACAGATTAAAAGTTGTTTTGACAGAGAAACATCTGACCAACAAATGGCTCGCAGACAAATTAGGAAAAGATCAAGGCACCATTTCTAAATGGTGTACCAATAACATGCAGCCCAATCTCGAAACGTTGAGAGAGATTGCGCTATGCCTTGATGTAAATGTCACAGATTTGCTTTGGCCAACAAAAGAGCAACGTATAAATGATAGAAATTTCGATATCGTCGAAAAATCAGATATATGAGAGTTAATAAGACAACGAAAAAGACAATTTCTGGTCATATACTCCAACCATGGGAAGATTCCGATGTATACTACGAAGTGATTCGAGAATTTTGCGATAAAAATGGAGATGTATTCGATTATATTCCGTTGCAACAGACAAGTTCTTACGAATTGGCAGAATCTATAGCAAAGAGAACTCCACTTACCAATCAACGTGATGAACAGATTTCCGTTGGGAAAACCAATGGCAGATCATTGGAGTTACTGGAAAGTTGGACGATAAAATCCATATAATGACAACTGATATCAAGAATAAAATCCGTGCCCTCGTCCAGAAATACGAACAAGGCAAAGAGGTTTATCGTACTTCGCGTTTTAATGAAACTCAGGTGCGAAACGAGTTCCTTGATCCATTGTTCGAGATTCTTGGTTGGGACATTCGCAATACTGCCGGCAAGAACACCAATGAGCGTGAAGTACTGCTGGAGGAGCCGCTGAAAGCAAATGCCGCTTCTCATACTAAGAAGCCTGACTACACCTTCCGTCTATTTGGCGAACGTAAGTTCTTCCTTGAAGCCAAGAAACCTTGCGTTCACATTGAACGTGAAGATGATCCTGCAAAGCAAGTTCGTCGTTATGGATTTACGGCAGGATTGAAGATAAGTGTACTGAGTAATTTTGAGTATCTTTACATCTATGACACCTCTTATCCCGTAGAGAAGGATGATACTCGTGTCAAGGCTGTTGTCCGTGAATACAAATACACCGATTACGAAGATGCAGCTGAGGAACTATTGGAGTACCTCGGCAAGGAATCTGTCTATTCTGGCCACTTTGATAAGGTGTGGAGTGAGATTGAAGCAAACGTGAATCACAAATCGGTTGATGAACTCTTCTTGCAGCAGATTAATGATTGGCGTTTGATGCTCGGAAAAGAAATTCTGAACTGGAACCCAGAAATTGATATGGAGGAACTTGGGGATGTTGTTCAGAGTTATATTAATAAGATTCTCTTCCTTCGTGTATGCGAAGATAGAAACATCGAAACGTACCAATGTCTTTTGCAGATTGCTGACCACAACAGCCATCAGGAATTGGTGGCAAAGTTCAAGGCTGCTGACTCTCGCTACAATTCGGGACTTTTCGTGGAAAAACTATCTGCAGAAATCATTGGCAATGTAAGTTCTTCGTTTTGGTCAATCATTCGTGAACTCTATTTTCCACAAAGTCCTTATTCGTTTGCAGTTCTTTCGTCTGACATCCTCGGCAAGATTTACGAGATTTTCCTGTCACAGAGGCTTTCGATAGTTGATGGTCTGTTGAGCATTGTCAATAAACCTGAGAATGAGGATAGGGACATCGTAACCACTCCAAACTTTATTGTACGCGAAATACTACGTCAGACGATGAAGGATGATCTTGCTCAACTGGATGATGAGAAGATTCTATGTCTGAAATGTGCTGACATTGCTTGTGGTTCCGGTGCGTTCCTTCTTGAAACATTCCAGCTTCTTTGTGACGCTTTGGTTGACTTCTATACGTTAAATGACAAGAGCAACCTGATTCAAACGGACGTAAACACATACAAACTAAAATTTGAGATTAAACGTAATGTTCTTAAGAGCTGCATCTATGGTGTTGATAAAGACTTCAATGCTGTAGAAGCTTGTAAGTTTGGCCTTCTTTTGAAACTTCTTGAAGGAGAGGATGATTCTTCAATTGAGTCATTCCATCCCATATTGCCAAACCTTGATAATAACATCTTCTATGGCAATAGTTTGCTTGAATCCTCTGATGTGCCAGCCAATCAAGTTGAAGAGATAAATCCTTTTGACTTTGGAGAACATAAATTCGAGTACATTGTCGGCAACCCTCCGTACATGAAAACTGAGGACATTAAGGTGTTTACGCCAAAAGAGCACAAACTTTATCCAAGACGCTACACGAGTGCTTACAAGCAATATGACAAGTATTTCCTTTTTATAGAACGTGCATTCAAACTCTTAAATGATGGTGGTGCGATGGGATACATCGTGCCAAGTAAATTCATGAAGGTAGGTGCAGGCAAGAAACTCCGTAATTTCATTTCTTCCCAAAAGAGCATCAAAGGGATCACTTCATTTGGCGCTCATCAGATATTTTCTGACAAATCAACCTATTCATGCATCGTTGTTCTACGAAACAAGGAGAATGATACATTCAAGTATTCAGAAGTAGATAGTTTAGCAAAATGGAAAGTTCGCGATTTGACTTCATTCTCTGAAAACGAACGAAATGTAAGCTGTTTTGGAGAAGAAACATGGGTTCTTTGTTCTGATAGATTGCAGTCAATCCTTAACCACATTTCTGCTCAAAGCGCTCCTTTATGCGATATCGTAGGTGACAATTACATTTTTAATGGCATTCAAACGAGTGCCAACAAAGTGTACATTTTCCAACCAGAAAACGAGGATAGTCAGTATTACTATTTCAAGTATAACAAGCAACTTTTTCAGATTGAGAAAAAGGTTACGAAACCATACTTTAAGACCGTATCGGGTGACGACTCACTCAACACCTATCGTACCTTCAAGCCAAATGCTCGCGTGATTTTCCCTTACAAGAGAAGAACTGACGGCAAATTGGACGTGATAAAGCTTGATACAATCCAACGCAAATATCCATATTTCTACAATTACCTTAGCGTTATCAAGCCAGAACTTGATCGCCCAGATAGAGACATTAAACCTACACCTACAACAACGAACGAATGGCATCGTTTTGGTCGCCATCAGAGCCTTGAAGCATGTGAGATTGCAGAGAAGATAATAGTTGGTGTTCTTGCTCAGGAAAACAAGTACGCAGTTGACACAAATGGCACGTTAGTTTCTTCTGGCGGTACTGCTGGTTATTGTCTTATAAGTATTCCTGCAGATAGCCAATACTCCATCTATTATATACAAGCTATACTCGGATCAATTCAAGGTGAATGGCTTGCATCCCTTTATGGCGAAATATTCAGGGGTGGCTTTATCGCTCGTGGAACAAAAGTGTTGAAGCAGATTCCAATACGCACTATTGACTTCAACAATACTGCTGATGTTGCTGCACACAAAAAAATTGTCGAACGTCAGAAGACGCTCATTTCACTCGGTGATAGAATTGCAGTTGCAGGAAACAACACACGAAAGACAACACCTTTGAAACGGCAGTTCGATTTGATCAAAGCCAAACAGCAACAAGCGATAAACAACCTCTATGGAATGACCGAAGAGGAAGTATCATTAATCCCTAAAATCAAAGAACTCTATGCAGCTGATTAAAGACGCATCCGCAGAAAAATTGAGAGGAGCATACTACACCCCACCTGCCATTGCATCATTCATACTGCATTGGGGTATTAATGGTGGAAAAGATGCTGACATACTGGAGCCAAGTTGTGGCGATGGTGTGTTCCTGGAGTGTATGCGTGATGAAAACATGCCCTTCAATACTGTAACCGCAGTTGAATACGAAGCAGTAGAAGCAGACAAGGCACGTACTCTTGGTTTGAATAATTCAGAAGTTGTCAACCGAGATTTTCACCGCTTCTGCCTTGACACAGATAAGCGTTTTGATCTCGTAGTGGGCAATCCTCCATTTATCCGTTATCAGTATTACGATGCTGTACAGCAAAAACTTGCTGACGAAATCTTCAAGAATGCAAATCTTAAACGTACGAAACTCACAAATGCATGGGTAACATTCGTCGTTGGTTGCACTCAGCTTCTCCGTGACAATGGAAAAATGGGATTTGTAATTCCATCGGAATTGCTTATGGTGAAGTACGCTCAACAACTCCGCAAATACCTTGCAAAGACCTTCAATAAGATAAACATCATCTCTTTTGAGAATCTTGTATTCGAGGAAATACAGCAAGAGGTAGTTTTGCTTCTTTGCGAAAAGAATGGTACAAACGAGCATAAGATAGAGCACATTGAGGTTAAGGACGCAGAGGGACTTTTAGCACTCAATCCCCATCAGTTGAAGCTCCCAAGTAAGGATATTGACTTCCACGCAGACAAGTGGACTTATTACTTCCTTGACAAGAAGGAACTTGATCTGCTCGACAAAGTCAAGAAAGCCACGACTATTTCTTCATTTGCAAATGTAGAAGTAGGTATCACAACTGGTTCAAACGACTTCTTCACCGTACCACAATCGGTAGTTAGCATGTACCAGTTGGAAGAATACGCTCGCCCGATGGTTGGTAGAAGTGTGCAAGTGAATAGCCTTTGTTTCACCAAACGTGATTGGAAAGCGAATGTCGCTTCTGAGGCGAAAGCTCATCTTTTGGTATTTACTCCTGATGTCAAAGAGAACGGCAATGATGGTGTTAAGGCTTATCTTGAAAGCGGTGAAGCTGCTGACATTGATAAAGGATATAAGACCAGCATTAGAGATCAATGGTGGGTTATCCCTTCAATCAAGCTCTCGGATGCTTTCTTCCTTCGTCGTAACAACCTCTATCCTAAGTTCGTGCTCAACGAAGCAGGTGCTTACACAACGGACACTATGCACAGAGTCTTCATCAAGGAAGGTGTGAACAAGAAAGCATTTGTGGCAAGTTATTACAACTCACTATCGTTTGCCTTTGCAGAGATACTAGGACGCAACTTCGGTGGTGGCTGCCTTGAACTCATGCCAAGTGAGGTAGGTGGAATCTATTTGCCTTACAGAGAAGAGAACGAGCAAATCTTTGATTCAATTGACCGTATGCTTCGCAAGAAAGCAACAGCAGATGAGATCCTTGATTATACCGATGAAATCATCTTGCATCAAGGTATGGGGTTATCGGAAGATGAGGTCAAACTGGCACGTTCCATTTGGCGAAAAATCATCAATAGACGCCTGACACGCGAAATGCTTGAGAAACCTGCTGAGAAAAAGGGAACAATAAAAGAGAAGCACCTACAGCTTAGTTTCCTTGACCTCTTCGACCAATATGAACTTGAGCCAATCACGCAGAACTGTATGGTTCGTGAAGACATTGAGGTTGAATACGGCACGAAGCATACAAATCATCAACTGCCTATCGACCTTACCAAGAATCTCCTGATTTGCAACGTCAAGAAGGACAACTGGGAGCAGTATCTTGATGGAACTGCCAAGATTTACTACACAGGCAAGAAGTTTCCGACAACGGTTGCACTCAACAAGCTTTACTACTTCATGCCGTACCTATCAGGCAAGGGCATCCGTGATCTCTATTACATCAAGATCGCACGTCTCGGCTACCACAAGGAAGGTCAGGAGAACGAAAACAAGAACGATCTACGACTGGTGTTTGAGATTGAACGTGTCGGCCAGCTCTTCGATGAATACAAGAAGGTGAAACTTCAAATTTGGCGTACGTTTACGGATACCACAATGGATAAGATCATAAAAGTGTAAGTAGTTTCCAAAACTGCGAGATATACTATTTGTAAGCATAGAACTGCAAAAAGTTACATAGCAAGACTATTGGCAGCTCAAACAAGAAACAATATTCATCTACTAAGCAAAAAAAACAAGCAGCATGAGGTTTCTGTTTGAATTTCTTACTGTCCGCTAAACAATAACTCACCCAACCCAAACCCTTGAATGTAAGGAGTTGGGCGGGTGATTTAGGTTTAGCGGACAGTATAATAGATAATACTTATGCCGAGCGTACAACAGCGGCGAGGGCGCGCAGGAAGAAATAACCTGTGCGCCCTCGCTATATACATTCACGGCCATTGCAGACTCATGCCCTGATATACCATAGGGAGAATTATGATGCGTGGTCTACGGCCTGTGTGAATCACTCATATGCCTGCTCATGGACTCCAGAGACTGCTCTGCCAGAAGGGTCGTTCATGTTCTTCCAAGCCTCATCCCATTCGAGGGCCTTGGCTGTCGAGCATGCCACACTGGCCTCATGGGGCACAGCACGCGCGGCACTCTCTGAGGGGAAGTACTCCTCGAATATTGAACGATAGTAATACTCTTCCTTGCAGAGCGGAGTATTGATGGGGAAACGCTCGGCAGCATGTGCCATCTGCTCGTCAGTGACAGCTTTCGAGGTTATCTCCTTCAGTGTGTCTATCCATGAATAACCCACACCGTCAGAGAACTGTTCCTTCTGTCTCCACGCCACACTCTCAGGCAGCATGTCGGAGAAAGCCTCACGGACAATCTTCTTCTCCATGACTTTGCCCGGACACATCTTATACTCTGGATTGAGCGACATTGCTGTATCGAGGAACTCCTTGTCAAGGAAAGGCACACGACCCTCTACTCCCCACGCCGCCAACGACTTGTTGGCACGGAGACAGTCATAGAGATGGAGCTTGGAGAGCTTGCGGACTGTCTCCTCATGGAACTCCCTGGCATCGGGAGCCTTGTGGAAATAGAGATATCCGCCGAAGACCTCATCAGCGCCCTCTCCCGAGAGTACCATCTTTATGCCCATTGACTTGATTACCCTGGCAAGGAGATACATCGGGGTGGAGGCTCTTACTGTCGTCACATCGTATGTCTCGATGAAGTATATGACATCACGAATGGCGTCGAGACCCTCCTGTATCGTATAGTTTATCTCATGGTGGACAGTGCCTATATAATCAGCTACAACCTTTGCCTTTGCCAAGTCTGGCGCTCCCTTTAAGCCCACAGCGAACGAGTGGAGACGTGGCCACCAGGCCTTCTCATCACCCTCTGCCTCGATACGGTGGGCAGAGAACTTCTTTGCTATGGCCGATGTGACGGACGAGTCGAGGCCTCCAGAGAGGAGCACTCCGTATG
>SAMEA3663039__coassemble_263_pt1 | contig 16202 bp, 8 predicted proteins | sample SAMEA3663039__metabat2_low_PE_030 | metagenome-assembled genome bin SAMEA3663039 (sample SAMEA3663039) | pig gut metagenome | biome: pig gut; feature: pig-associated habitat; material: faeces | place: France | collected 2012 | reverse complement strand
ATGTTGCCGCAGAACATCCGTATACTGAGAGAGAATCTCTATGCAGGCGTATTCGTGTTCCTGCTGCTTTCACTCGCCAACCCTTTCGATGTTGACACTGTCCACGAGAACCGTTCGCTGTTCTTCATCGCCATGGGAGTGCTGTCGACTCTTGTGGGCATTGTGGACGGAACATTCTCATCCTATGTGCTGCGTATGCCTATGGACCCCCATCTTCCCCTTGCCACAGTCCACCGCAACACCCTTGTCCATTACATCATAAACATACCTGTCCTCACAGCAGTCCTTGTCAGTTACGCCGGCGATTTCTTCTATGACGGCCCGCACCGGGCATGGATAAACGACCAGGGATTCACCCTCGTCATTTTCCTCCAGTATCTCAACTACGTCGCTGTGACATCGGTTTTCCTGTTTATCGGCACATATGTGCGCAACCGCAACTGGCATCTGCGCTGCCAGCTCGACGAGGTCAGGGCTGTCAACGCCATGCTCGAGCAGTATCAGAAGAACAATGAGGAGAGGGCTGAGGAGACCGGAGAGGCGGAGAAAGAGACGGTATGCAGGTTTGAGGGCGCTACGGCCAACGCTGTCCTTGAGGTGAGGCCATCGGATATAATATACGTGGAGTCGATGGCTAACTATGCCGACGTATGGTATATGGAGGGCGACGAGCCAAGGCATAAGATGCTGCGCATAACGCTGAAAAGCATAAAGGAGAGCCTTGAGGGGGTAGGATGCATGGTGCAGTGTCACAGGGCGTTCATCGTGAATCTTAACTATGTCATAGCCATGACAAACCGCCCGACAGGCTACCAGCTGCAGCTCTTCGGCACAGACAAGGCGATTCCCGTCTCACGCTCAAGGCTGAAGGAGATAAAGGAGCAGCATCCGGGACAGAGGCAGGATGCCAATAACAAGGCATAGGCATAAGGGGGAACCGGGAAAGTCACAAACACCTTGCTGCCATTTGAATGTTATTGTGAGATTATCGGCTAAGAGGAAAACGAGAAAGGCACAAACACCAGATACATGATTCTGGCGCTTGTGCCTTTGTTTATGCAGGTATGTCGTTGATATTTCGTGATGTCCAAGAGCCCGTCTGGCTGTCAGATGCTGGATTCTTGATACATCCCGACTGTTTCATTTAGTCGTTCAGGCTTATGCCGCGGTTGTTGAATGTAGCGTTGAGAATGCTGATGTACTTGCGCATCTGCTCACGGTCGAGGACTTGAGAGAGATGGCGCAGACAGTGCGTCACGGCTGTCTTTGTAAGCTCTGTGCGGTCTGAGCGGTCGGCTGTGGCAGCGTTCATCATCTCGATGTTGAATGTGTTCTGGATGCCGCTGACAGCGTCAAACTGGTCAGAAGAGAGCAGGAGAGCTCTTGAGAGAGCCTTCATGTTGACATCGAACGCATAAGCGCTTGTGGCGTTTGTTGTGTTCAGATTCTCGTTCTCTGCCTTTGCCATTGTCATACTGAGCATGGCTACGATAGCTAAAACAATCTTTTTCATAATCTTTTTCCTTTCTTTTTAATTTTTAGTTTGTGTTATCCTGTGGGCCTTCTGTTCTTTATTGGCCCTTGTGTTGTGTTTGCCGGTCTTCACAGACCCCTTTGTTTTGTTATCCGCTGCAAAGTTACGGCGATATTATATCCCCTGCAACAGTTTCCTACTAATTTTTCTTATTAGCTCCGCTTTTCTTGATTTAAACGAACAGAGAACATCTCTCTACCTTATTATATTTATATATTATGTCCCTAATGCTTTCTTTTTGTAGTGTTTTTGTAATAATCTGATAACATAATGTAAATCAAGTCTCCGCTCTTTGTGAACAACGCATTGCCCCTCCATCCCGCCTGAACTCACCCCTTATGTATCAGAACGGGCCTTTCAACGCCACTCCGCATGAGTCTGCCACCGTCTTCTCGCCCGGCTATTCTGCCGGATAGTAATCAAATAAAAAAACATCCGGCAGGACAATGTCCCACCGGATGTGGCGTTATCCTCAGCCGCTTACAGCATTATAGCTATAGATGGCTGGGTGTCAGAGGTTTAAGATTATTTTCTTCTGATGACTTTCTTGCCATTGATGATGTATATGCCGCGGAGCGACTTCAGCTCGTCATTCGTAGCATTCATCTTGACTGTCTTGCCGTCGAGAGAGTAAACATTTACCTTACCGTCAGCGTCAGCATTGATGTTGTCTATGCCTGCTGCCTCGCCGATGTAGTATGTGAATGTCACAGCAGGGAGGGCATTGCCTAAGTCATCGACGAAGAATCCTTCAGGAGCCTCGAATGTGTATGTGCCATCCTGGGTGTACTCAACTGATGTAGAGATGACAAGCTCGTTCCAGTCTTCTCCGTAATTTGCATCAGATATCTTCTCAAGCTCTACACCGTCTCTCTTGACAGTTATCTTGCCATCGCCGCCGGCCATCGCAGATACTGTTGTGTTCCATACGTGGATAGTCTTCAGAGATGTCACTGTGCTGCCGTCAGCAGGGTCAGTCTTCCAGTCAGATGTCACAGCGCCGCCACCGTTGCCGATGGTGTATGTGAATGTCACAGCAGGGAGGGCATTGCCTGAGCCGTCAACGAAGAATCCCTCTGGAGCCTCGAATGTGTATGTGCCATTCTCGGTGTACTCAACAGATGTAGAGAAGAAGAGCTCGTTCAAGTCTACTCCGAAATTTGTATCAGCTATCTTCTCAAGCTCTACACCGTCTCTCTTGACAGTTATCTTGCCAGAGCCGCAGCCCATCTCTGTTACTGTTGTGTTCCATACGTGGATGGTCTTCAGCGATGTCACTGTGCTGCCATTCTCTGGGTCTGTCTTCCACTGGCTGTTATCACCGCCTTGTGAGCCGCTGCCAACAGTGAAGAAGAGTGTTGTGCCGACATTCACCTTGCCTGTCATGTAGCCGCTGTCGTTCCATGCCTGGTCACCTACGACACCCTCCTCAAGAGTCAGGCGGTAGTTGCCAGCCTCTGTGATAGGCTCTGCGAGAGATACCATTGCCACCTTCCTGTTCTTCGGGTTGACCTGGAATGTAGCTGGATACTGTACGTAGTTGACAGGGTTATAGAAGTAAACTGTCTCGTCCTTGCCGTAAACTTCCTCGCTGAACTCTATCATAACCTGTGAGAGAGACTCAACTGTCGACTCGTTGGCTGGGTCAGAAGAATCTACTGTGATAACAGCCTGTGGGGCAGCGAGCACGGTGTATTTCAGGTGTACAGGAGATTCATTCTTCTCCTGGCCGAATCCCTCGCCAGTGACATAGACAGAGTCTTCTATCACTACTGTGTACTCGCCAGATGTTGTGATAGGATTCTCAAGTGTCAGTGTGAATCCGCTGACGATATTGTCTTCTATCTTACATGTTGTAACTCTCTTGCTGTTAGAGTCTATGACGTAAACCTCCTTGCCCTCCTGACGTGTTATGGAGATAGCGTTGTTGTAGCTGTCTGTACCCTCTTTCTGTGTACACTTGATGACTGACAGCTCACGAACGGTAGAGCCTGCGATAGGGTCTGTCATGAAGTCGTATGTCGCATAGTCCTTGAAGAGCGTGAAGTTGATGTCCTTGCCCTTCATATAGCGGCCATACTTGCCGTTGGTCTTGATATACTCATTGTTGACGATAACCTCATGGTTGATGTAGATATCATACTTGTGGGTGTTTATCAGAGGTGACGATGGGGTCACTGTGACAGTCTTGCCCTCTGCTGTTATCTCTGCGTCAACCTTGGCGTTTGTTGTCAGGTCTGTGATAAGGAGCGACAGCACGCCACCCTCAAGGGTGCGGATGTTGACATCCTCATCGAATGTGAGAGTGAGCTTGTCGAAGCTGTCGATGATGGCGTTGTCTGCTACAGAGACGCTGGTAGGCTCAAGGTCATTGATAAGCTCTGGGCCTGGGTTGTAGCGAACGTTGAAGTCATGATCGAAGCCATCGTTTGAAACCTGGTTGAGGAAACTGATGCGGACATTCTTGCCTGCCACGATATCAGCTGTCAGAGGTATTGTGTACTCAATTCCGTTCTTGCCTTCATCTGTTGATGTTATGCCCTCTGTGATATCTGTCTGGTATTTGATATCATCCTGAGTCTGGTATGTCACACGCACACCGCTGAATGTCAGGGCTTTCTTGTCAGAGAAGTAAACCTTGAAGGAATTCTCGGTGAGTGTTGCGCCGTCGGCAGGAGTGAACTCTGCCTGTATGTCGCTCTTGTACTCCTCGAATGTGCATTCTGTGGATACAGAGCCGTAGTTGCCGGCTGATGGGCTGAAGCACATTGTGCCGTCTTCCATCTTTATGTAGTTGACCTTGATGCTTATTGATTCCCACTTTTGGGTAAGTCCCATGTCAGCGTATGTGCGGCGCACACCGGTGAAGTCGATGTAAAGCTTCTGTCCGTCAACAGATATCTTATCCTGAGGGAGCTGTTCTTGATATGCGTCGCCCATGTCTGCGCTACCGATAGTGAACGATACTGTCGCTGTCTGTCCGTTCTCCTTGGTCATGAGAGGATAGTCAAAGTCGAGAACCATGATGCCACGCTCGTCGCCTGGCAGCCAGTAAGAGAGGAAGGGGTCTGGAGCTGTGATGCCAGTATTCTTATGAAGGTCGCCAGGGGCTGTCCATTTGAGCACGAGAGTGCCGTCTGTGCCATAGACAAGAGGGTTCTCGCCTCTTGACTTCACGCCTGTAAGGGTGAGTGTGACAGGGTCGCCAGCGTTGTAGCGGCCTTCCTCTTTCCATGCGGTCAGATACTCCTTGATGTTCAGGATGAGCTGCTCGGTGTTGTTTCCTGAGCGCACCTCAACCTTTCCATTCTCTGGGTCCTGTGGGTAATTGCCCACCTTCAGGTATGCCCACTGGTCAGATGTGACAGGGAGGTTGAATGTCAGAATCGCCTGTCCGTCACGCTGGTCAGTGATGTCAAACATTCCGCCGAGAGGCTGGTCGCACTCGAATGTCAGCTCTGTGATAGTCTCCATCACAGCGATGAACTTCTTGTCCCTGCTGAAACCTTTGCCTCCTGTAAGATAGTAGGTGGTTCCGGCCTTGACCTGTGCTGTCTCTTTTTTGCCGAATGTCACGTTCTGAATGGTCGCTGTTTCGTAGCTGAAACTCGAGTAGCGACTATTTTCGTCAACGTCTGTGCCTTCGGCGTTCATAGCGGTGTAGACTGTAATCTGAGCCTCCTGTGCCCACACAACGAGTGTGCCGTCAGTCTCTGGCGTGAACTTGTACTTGTCGTCCACGCCGAAGATGTTGTTCTCATTGTAGATAGTGTTCAGCTTGAGTGTTTTCCAGCCTTGTGCATCTTGTGCATAAGCGCCTGCTCCAGCCAACACCATTACAATCAAGAGGCACATCCTGTGGAGTGAACCTTTGACAAAAGAAAGTAATTTTTCTTTCATACGTAATTAATGTTTTGGTTAATAATAAATGAGTTTTCTCGTTTAATGATAAGTTTTCTTACAGAGTGAGGCAGCGCGGATTGCCGACTGTTTCTATATAAAGACCACTGCGGCCTTAATCTGATTCTTCCGCTTGCCGGTGTGCATTGCTGCCTGTATATGTGTGAGGATGATAATCTGGCTCTGCAAGCTCAAGTATCAGAGAGTGTTTGCAGAGCCAGATTCCGTCAGTCATATTACATCACAATCTTCTTTGTCACAGTCTTCTCGGCTGTTGCAGCCTTGACGATTACTGCGCCATGATAGCCGTTTGTGCCGACAGTCACAGAGCCGTTGCCAGCCGCTTTGCCGATAAGTGTGCCGCTTGTGGTGTAGATCTCAACAGTGACATTGTCGTTTGTCATGACAGCCACAGAGCCTCCATAGACAGCGATGTCGATGTCAGCGGCCTTGTCTGCCACAGCGTTGCTGATGCCTGTGCTGATATTCTTCAGAGGGAATACAACTGCGTTCACGATACCTCCGGTGATACCGTCGACAATCATGACAGCAATCTTGCCGTTCTCTCTCTCTGCTATCTGCTCAGGATAGCTCAGCTCAAGAGTCTCGACGTATGACTTTCCAGCCTCCATCTTCTGTGGGAAACCGATGTTTGTTCCGGCAGGAGTGCCCCAGTATGTGCGTGCGACATCATTGTGCTTGATGTTGAATACGGAGGCCTGTCCATACTTGCCGCCCTTGCCCCAGTCGCCGAGGTTAGGGTCAGAGACGCCGTAGAGGTTATTGTCCTGAGAGTTGTTCAGTCCGTCCTCAAGCGCTACAGGGAACACATTGAGGTACTGTCCTTTCATGTTGAGGGCCGACTGTATCTCTATGTCCATCTTTAGCTTGTTCGTCTCCTCGTCTAATGTAGCCTTCGGAACGCTTACGCCGATGTATGATGGCACATCCATCTCTGCCGATACGAAGTCGAGCCAGAGGTCTGCCTCGTTAGAGAACTGATAGCTTCCGGATGCGTTGCTCATTGGTGCGCAGATGTATCCGTTGCGCTGTATCATGCCGGTTGGTGCGGCATTGAGACCGAGAGACTGTGTGTAAGTCTCCAGAGAAGAAGAAGAGTAAGGGTCGCCGGTATATGTATGGAGTGATACAGGAATGAAGCGGTCGCCGAAGAGCTTCTCCATATACTCGATAGCCAGTATGCCCTGTGGGCAGTTAGGACATGTCGTGCCAGTCATCTCCTCAAGCACGACGCGCTTTACAGGCTCGAAAGTGAGGTCCCTCACGTTGCTCTTCACTACGTCAGAGTATGTGTCGAGCTTCACGTCGATGGTGAAGTCGTTTACCTCGCCGACAGTAAGCGGCAGCGGCTTGTTGAATGAGAAGTTGACCATATCACCCTTCTTCAGATCCAGTCCGGTCTGTGATACAGCGTCGATAGTGTTGCCCTCGGCGTCCTTGAGGGTGAGTGATACGCTTGAGAATGTGTCGATGTCAGAGTTGGCCATGAGTATTCCCTCTATTTTCACCTCGCTCTTGTTCACCACGCTCTGAGGGTTTGTGAGATACATGAGATACTTCAGGTTGCGCTGAACGAGGATATTGTCGATGAATACGACACTCTCGTTCTTGTTATTGTTCCAGAAGCCGATGTATATCTTCTTGCCGTTGTACTTGGCGAGGTCTATGGCGTACTTTGTCCACTCGCCGTCAAGTCCATCCTCTGTCTTGCCATGTGAGAGCTCGTAGGTTGTTATCTCGCCATTTCTCTTCATGTTGTTTATGATGTCAGAGGTGAGGGTGTTGATATTCTCGTCACACTCCCAGATGACAACGTTCAGCTTGTCGTCGGCGAGTTCCTGATACTTCTGTGCGTCGAATGTGAGCGTGCAGAACTCGTCAGGTATAATGAGCTGTGGAGTAACAATCCAGTCATCGCTCTTTCCGGCAGGGCTGTACATTGATGTTGAGGCAGCGCAGATATCCGTAGAGTTCTCGTTCTCGCGTATTGAGAGGTTCCAAGGCTGGTTGTCAGCGTCGAACTCCCATGCCTGCATCTCCTGTGTCGGAGTGTTGTGGTCGCCCTCGTAGCGCATCATGTTAGCCAGTGCAGCGCTTATGTTGTTGAAGTCCTCTTTGAAGAGAACAGCTGTCTCTGTAGATATCTGACGCTCATAAGAGCCCTTGTAGTTGAGTGTGACAGCCTCGTTGGCGCTTTTCTCGTCGCCAGTGACATCGGTCACAGAACCCTTGTCGAGGACAACCTTATATTCAGCGCCAGAGTACAGATACTGTGTTGTCGCAGGCATGAGTGCCACGTCATTGTTCTTCGCTACGACAGAGAGTGGGCATATAGTCTTCTCTCCGTCAGATGTTATCTCGATGAGACGTGCTGAGGCATCCTTTGTGGCAGCCACCTTTGTGTCGAAGGTCAGCACAGGGAATGTTGTCGTGTTGTCGAACACAGCGACCTCCGCACCGTTCTCAGGATATATTGTAGTCACGCTTACCGGCTTGTCGGCACGTCCTGCAAAGCTTACTGTTATGGTCTGGTTTGTCTTCTGCTCGTTGCCTGCGAGGCAGAGAGCTCCGGCAGGAATCTCGACGGTGTATGCCTCTCCGTCGTTGAGAGCTGTCGGACGGAATGTCACCACGAGTGAGTGGCTGTCAGTCTGTGAGATAGCGAATCCAAAAGAGTTGCGCACCATGTTGCCCTTGCTGTCCTTCAGTATGGCCGATGACCCTCCGCCCTTCACCTTGATGTTCTGTGTGAAGAGGAATGTCACGGTTTCTATCCAGTGGAATGAGGAACCTGCTGAAGGAGTTGTCGTGAAGTCCTGGAGGAGGTCTATGCCCTGGCATGCCTCGCTGATGTTCTCAGGCAGTGTCACGACATAGCTCTCGCCCTGTGGCGACACCATGGAGCCGAGTACACTGCCGTCGGCAGAGCCAGCCCACAGTGTTCCGGTATAGTCGAATCCGGTGGTGTTATAGAAGTCACGGCCATAGCGCTGCTTCATGATGAGGGAGAAGGGATACCATATCCCGTCGTTCACCACTGACCACTCACGGAGAGGTGTGCCCGAAGGTGATGAGGCATACACATTGCCGTAGTTGTCGACATGTCCCGCACGGTGGTCGAGGTTCTCAACCTCGTTGTAGCTCGCATATGTCATTGTCTCAAGGTTGAGGACAGTGACAAAGAGATTGTCGTTGTTGTCGCGTACAGTGCCTGCCGCATACTTGCCGTTAGGGCTGAGGACGACACCGCCCTCCATCATGATGAAGTCGGCAGGAGTGTTGTAGCCGTCTTTTCCGAATTGAATGTATGACTTCTCTACGGTGTTGTATATGAACACCGTAGGGTTGATGCTCTGGTTTCCGTAGATAGCTATATACTTTCCGTCGGCAGAGATGTCGGTATACTGCTCCTGCTTGCAAGAGTATTCGACAGGCATTTTGGGGAGATTCTCGAGTGTCATGACGGTCATTTTCTCGAGGTCCCACATCACGCCGCTTGAGTTGGAAGCCATGACATTCTGTGCGTTGTCCTCACAGTAACCGACAGCATATTTCCCGTCGGGAGTGACAGCGAGCGCCTGGCCAGCCTTTCCTGTTGCGGGCAGAGGCAGTACAGTCCACTTCTTTGTTGTCATGTTGAATATGGCAGGGCCTCCGAGATATGAACCATCGTCGGTCAGTGTGCCGTCGCATGCGCCCACGAGGATTTTGCCATCGTCAGTGATATCATTTACGACATATTTCCCGACAGCGTCTTCTTCGCTCTCAGTGGCGAGTTTCACTACGGTCACTTCTTTTGTCTCTGTGTTGAGAATGCGCACTACGCCGCTCTTCTTCTGCTCAGAGGTGGCACCTTTCACGATGACCCATTTGCCGTTGTCAGATACCTTGCTCGCTATGGCGAGGTCAGCATACTGCTGCGGCAGGAACTTCGGTGCGCCTATTGTCTGTGCGTTGACAGACAATGCTGCTGTCACGACAGATAATAAGATGAGTATAAGGAACTTTTTCATATGGTATGGTTTGATTAAGAATTATCTGCTTTTGTCGTCTTCTTCGTCCAGGATTAGGGACGATAAGCATCCATGACATGCCTTCGATGGCGTGTCAATGTTGGGATTAATGTGTGGATGCTTTCTTGTCTTTAGCGTGCAATCTTTCGTGTAATCACTGTCCCGTCAGACATTGTTGACTTCTTGATATACAGTCCGTTAGCAGGCTCCTGTATTCTCTTGCCCGTGATGTCGAGGTATTCTGTCCTTACAGCCTTGTCAGCCTTTACGCCGTCGATGCCAGCGCCTGTAGGGTCATACAGGTAGTTCACAGTGACAGTTTTTGACTCCACGACCTTGTAAATCGGCTTGTTGGTTGGTCTGCCAGCAATTATCACAGTCTCTGTTCCGTCTTTCTGACATGCGTGGACAGTATATTTGATTATTGTCTTGCCCTCTTTAGCGCCGCAAATCCACTCTGCCATAAGGCTTGCTGCCTCGTCTTTTGCGAGGCCAGAGACATTCATTATGTTGCCTTTTGAGCTGAGTACGGATGCCGGGTAGGTATACTCTCCTGTTGCGTTCTGTGTCAGACATGATCCCTTATAACAGATGTTGTGTGCTCCGAAAGGCATTGTCTCGATATTGATATCAAGGTATGTCTGCAACGCATCGCCAGAGGTGTTCTTCACGAACAGTCCGCTTGAGATGAAATCTTCGCCCATTCCCATCTCGTCCTCGACGAGTGTTGTGCGTGTCACTGTCGCTCCGTCGGCCAGAGCGACATACTCGCCAGCGGCATTTTTCTCCACGAACTGTACATAGCCGTTCTCCTGTGCGGAGAGGTTTGCTGCGCATAAAAGCATTGCAGCCATGATAGTGTAAAGTTTCTTCATATTCCTTATGTTATTTGTTTTTCCTTGTTTTTTGTCTCTCGTTGTCAGGTGTGGGTGAGTAGAGGACATTGTCTTCTACCTCACGGCCTTCTTCCCGTTCAGGATATACAGTCCGTGACGCCCTCCGATGTTATCGGTAATACGCTGTCCGGCAATGTTATACACGCATTTCGTGCGTACAGGGTCATTGTCTGTCGCGATATTCTCTATGCCAGACGAAAGAGGGTTGTGGAAGTGGAATGCCATTGTCCCGTCGGCGTTCTGTGTTATGTCTGTTATGTCCTTCCGCATGAGGAACGAGCCGTCAGTGTTGGCATTGGTGAGTGTCGCGGCAGGTGTTGATGTCGCAGTGAGGGCGTTGTTGCCGTTATAAGGGTAGAGGTCGCCCCTCACGTCGCTCTCTGTCCTATCCCAAGAGTTGTCGGCAGCTATCACTCCGCAGCGTTCCTTCGTCGTGTTGACATCGTTAGCCGCCCATGCCTCGGCACTGTAGTTTATGTGTGTTATAAGCATTCCGGCAGCATACAGCCCACCGTCGCATCCAGTCTTCTGTCTGTTCTCGAGGATGTAATACTCGTCCCTGTTGCCATCATTATATATAATATACGCCTCGCCTCCCTCAGAGAGCGGTTTCATGGCTGTGATGTCTGTTGTCTCGTTCAGCTCGGTCAGGGTCTTCCATCCGCAGAAAGCGCGTTCGTAGGCAGTGTAACCTGCTGGCTGATAGCCGTTGTCGAGATAGTTGCCCATGTTCATGAGGTCCCAGACGTAAGTGCCGTAGTGGAGCGATGTTGCCCCGAAGGCTGTTCCCTTGTCGTACATGTCGGGCAGTCCGAAGCAGTGGGAGAACTCGTGGCATATCGTTCCGATGCCGTCAATCCTACCCCCCTCGCCGAGCTCACAGCTGCAAGCGAAGTTCTTCACCCACACGCCGTCCACCTCGAATGGCTGCTGTGACATGCCTATGGAACCGAGCGTGCCCTCCTGAGGCCATATCAGGCTGATATCGTCGGGGCATGTGTTCTCGCCCTGTCCGGCATAGAGCACGAATACCTGGTCAACAATTCCGTCGCCATCCCAGTCATACTTGGTGAAGTCGACATTGCCTTTCTTGTCGGCATACCGGCAGGCGTCGTAAATCAGTTTCCCCACGTTCGGCTCGTTAGTCCCGTATCCGCCGTCGTTAGCTCCGTATGTCTCGTATGTGTTCGGGAGCAGGAAAGGCCCCACAACATCAAAGTTGAACTCGAACTTTCCATCGCTCTGGGCGTAGAAATAGTCGTAGACGCTGCTCTTGAAGCCCACCTCGGGGTCGCTGAATCCCTTCTCGTTTGCCACGCGGTCATAGTAGCTCTGTGCGTCGGCCTTGGAGAATGTCTTTGCAGGTATGGCGTCCTTGTCAGTGAACTCGACGAGGATTATCAGTCCGCGCTTCTGTCCGGTGAATTTCGCTGGGTCGGCTGTCGCGGCGCGTGTCTGCCTTATGGCGTTCGCCTTTGCCCGCATGGTGCTGGCGTTGGCCTCCAGAGCGTCTCTGTCAGCCATCATGTATATGCCTTTCTCGGCAGTCGCCACGTATGCTTTCCCGTCGTCGCCGCGCCAGTAGTGGCAGTATTCGTCGCCTGTCAGCTCGGCTCTCACCTCAGTGCCGTCAGCGAGTCGCAGTGTGCGCCACTGTCCCGGGCGTGCTGGGACGGCGAAAGATGATGCGGCGCAGAGGAATAGTGCGGCGGCTGTTGTCAGTATGTCTCTTGTTCTCATGTTGTTAGGGGTAGCTGTGTTTGGTCTGTGATGTTGTCCTTATCGGTGTGGGGTAGGGGATAGGCTGACTTACTCAGCCGTTGCAGGTGTCAGCTTTGCCTTCACCACCTGCTCCACGCCGTCGGGTGTGAAGATGAAAGCCACGACATAAAGGTCGCCGGCTTTGTATGTCTCGTCTATTGTGAGGGAGTATGTCTTCTCCATGTCAGTCTCCTGAGGCAGTGTGACAGGCTCGCCGTCGCGGTCGTTGACAGAGAGGCGGAAGACATGGTTGTGTATGAACTCCTTATTGACACTGCTGTCCGGGAGGCGCTGCAGGCTGACGATATTGTCCTCGATGAGCCATACCTGGAGCTTTGTGTCGGCTATGCTGTTGAGCGAGTGAGCCTTGACAGTTATGCTTGCCTGGCGTGTTGAGGGGTCATAGCTGTTCTCGCACTCGATGCTTACTCCTGTCTGCTCGGCGAGCATATCGGCCACTGTTCCTGCCCATGTCAGGTAGTTGGATGTCAGCACTTTGCGGTTGAGATAGCCATTCGGCTGCTCCTGTATGTTGAGCTTCGTGGCGTAGTAGTCGCCCGTCTCTGTTGTCAGCGGGTAGTACTTGCCGGCGGCTGTCTTGCCGAATGGGCCTCCGTAGATGCCGACAGCGATGACATTGTCGCCGAAGTTGTGGTGCATCTTGTCAAGCTCATCCATTGCGAGCGGACAGTTCAGGCAGTTCTGTCCGGTGAAATCCTCTATGAGGATATTCTTGTTTGCTGTCACCCTGTCGCCTTTTATGAAGCGCTCATCCTCAGCTATGTCGCTGCAAGCGGATAGAGTCATCACCGAGAGGATTGCGAGGGATATGATATTCTTTATTTTCATTCTTGTCCTTATGATGTTATGGTGTTGTTCCTGACGTGTCGATGAGTCAGCCCTTTGTTAGAAGTTATAGTTGTAGGAGAGTGTGAAGCCCTTGCTTGCGGGTACGTATCGGCATACACCACCTGAGCAGTTGAATCCCGCGCGTGTACGTCCGTAACCTGCCTGGAGGCGGTGTGAGCCGGTGTTGAATGTCACGAGGCCCTGGTAGTAGTGTATATCTGTCTCGCCGCTGTTATACATGTCAGATATTGTGAACATGAAATGTGGCAGCACAGAGAGCTCGAGCAGGCCGTAGACCCAGTCGCCCTCGTCCTGTTTCGTGTGGAGATACTGCACCTCACCGCGCAGTGTGAAAGTCTTGTTGAAGCGGTATTTTCCGTCGGCGATGTATATGTTGGAGTGTATCATGCCACCCTCGCCCTCGACGACAGTCTTGTTATAGTACTGGTTCATGTACATGAGGTTGAGGAGGAAGGCGCGTGAGAATCGTTTGGAGAGCTGCACGTTGATGTCCTGGTAGTACTTCTCCTTGCCCCATTTCCAGAAGGCGGAGCCATAGCCGTCAGTGCCTATTGTGTTGCCCTGTGCCGCATGGTCATTGCGGTCGATGGCGTGTACGTGTGAGAAGTTCACCTTCAGGTCAGTCCCATACTTTCCTCCGAGCAGTGTGTGGCGCTTGAAGCGGTAGCCTATCTCAGCCTGATACGCCCACTCGCCGTTAGGCTGTGTGGCGTAGGGGTATAGCGCTGCGAGGGCGTATGTCTGGTCCATGGTGAACGCCGGCAGGTGGTTTATGAACGATGATGTCCCGCTGACGGTGCGGCTGCTGCGGAATGACATGTTATCGCTGCGCTTTGCCTGGAGCAGGATGCTCATGCCGCTCTTTGAGTATGATGTTGAGAGCATGGCGACACTGCCCTTGCGGTAGATGTAGGGGTAGTTCTTGTCGAACGACGGGTCGTCAGTCTTCCATGCGTATTCGCCCAGGATATTGAAGTCGCCCACCTGGAGATTGGCCCTCACGTCGAATGCGTTGACATACTCAGGAGTGTTGAGGGTGTATTTATACACGCCGTCGTCCTCAGTGACGAGTGTCGTTATGTCGTTGTGGTTTTTCTCGTATTTGTTCACCCATGATGCCCCGAGCGTGAGGTATGTGCCGTGCTCGGCCATCCCTTTCACCCATCTGTCGATGTTCAGCTCCATGTCCGCACCGCTTATCCAGCTGTCGCTGTAGTGCCAGTAGCGGCGCTGTTTGCCTGAGAGAGCCTTCACTGTGACACCCTCGACAGGCTTCACGACGAGTCTGCCACCTACGAGAGCGTTGTCAATGCCGAGGCTCCGCTCCTCGTATGTGCGGAGGATGAATCCCGAGCCGAACTGCTCGTAGAATGAACCTGCTGTGAGGTCAATCTTGTCATAGTGGAGCTTCAGGTAGTAGTGTCTGACGCCCCATCCCTTGAATCCTGGCTCGTAGCCGGGGAGAGGGTGGTCGAGATACTCGAATCTGACGCCTGCATCGAGGTGTTTTGACATGGCGTTGACCTCGGCGTATGTGTTTGTCTTAGCCCAGTCGTCGTCTTTCACGGCTCCGATTTTCTCGTCGTTCTGAGGTATGAGGATATCGCTCTGTATGCTTCCCGTTACGGTGATGCCGTTATTTCCGTTCTCGTTCTGTGCCGCTGCGTTGAGGGCTGACGTTGCCAGCAGCAGCGCGGTGAATAATGTTTTTCTCATTTAGTGGTGTCTGTGACGTGGTGTTCTTTATAGTCGGGGTGGCTGGTTGGTGTGGGGCAGGGCTGCCTGGTAGGCGGTCTGGTAGGCTGTTTGGCGTGGGGCAGGACGGCATGTTTGGCTGCCTGTTTGGCTGGTTGGTATGGGTCGGGGTGGCCTGGCCGTCTGCTGCGGTTGCTGTATGCCTGTCGCCCCTGTTCAGCCCTGCTGTGGCTTTCTGTTCTGCCACAATGTCCTGCATGCCATAATCGCTATGGCATTGTAGGTATAGAAAAGCGTAAAAGACGCATAAGCTGATTATGCGCCTTTACGGTAGGGGTTTATTTCACAAGTTCCCTGACTTTCTCAATCAGCTCCTCCTCGGCACCGTCGACATATCCGTTGTGCTTATACACAATCTTCCCGTTGCCGTCGACGATGAGGGTGTACGGAATCATCTGCACTCCGAGCGCACGCTTGAAGTCGCTGTTAGGGTCGAGCAGGACCTCATATTGCCATCCGTGGTTGTCTACGAGAGGCTTCACCTTGTTGATGTTCTGAGCCTGGTCGATAGAGACAGCAATCACCTTCACCCCTGTCTCAGCCTGCCAGTCCTCATAAACCTCGCTGATGGCCGACAGCTCACGGTTGCAAGGCTTGCACCATGTGGCGAAGAAGTCGATGATAAATGGTTTGCCGTTGTTAGACAGAGTATCGGTCTTCACGATTTTTCCGTCGATGTTTTTCAGTGTCACTGATGGCAGCTGGGCCGATGCGACGCAGCAGAATCCTACCATCAGAATCAGTGTTGCTAATACTTTCTTCATATTGCTTTTATCAGGATAAAATTGTTTGTTTCCGTTTTTCTCTTGCTTTTTCCAGCCCATGCGCCCAGCAGTGATGTACTCCCTGTGCCGCCGGATAGCGTCTGCGCTCTTTGCAAAAAAAGTGAGAATAAATTTTATGGATGCAAAGATAAGTAAATATAGGTGTAAAAACGGACAAGTCCGCGTTAATAATTTTTAATTTCAAGAAAATTATAACGGATTTTTTACGTTATTGTCAAATTCAATTAAATCCATGACATTTTGCCATTTTATTTTAATGTGAATTATAGTTACAAATCGAAATATGGGGATGACGCCGTGTATATAGAAAATTATTCAAATATACGGTAGAAGCAAAATAATATTCTGAGTATTTACAAAATCGTAGAATATACTTCTGCATCGTATTTGTCCGTAATCCCATGACAGTAGGTAGTTGCTTTCAGTTTAAAAGCATTTTGGCCGGTTATGTTATGATTTCGCGCTTTCTTTAAGCTTGGCGTGATAATCCATCCCTGTTCCCTTTGGTGCAGAGAGGCTGCCCATGCCACCCCCAAAGCCCGTTACCCTCGCCGCCGCCGCTGTCCCCTGTGCGGGACAGCGGTAAAGTGTAAGCGATTAGGGAAAACAGCGTTGGGATGATATCATCTTGCGCAATGGTTATCCGTCTCCGCCGCCCATATCGTCG
>SAMEA3663039__coassemble_256_pt1 | contig 16520 bp, 10 predicted proteins | sample SAMEA3663039__metabat2_low_PE_030 | metagenome-assembled genome bin SAMEA3663039 (sample SAMEA3663039) | pig gut metagenome | biome: pig gut; feature: pig-associated habitat; material: faeces | place: France | collected 2012 | reverse complement strand
TTAAATTATTCTTTATAATCTGTCTTTAATATCCTTGCGGTTGATTGATTGTGGTGGGTGTGTCTTGTGTCTGCTTTCTGTATGCAAGCTGGAGACGTTTACCACGGTTTTTGGACATCATTAGACGTGTTATTGTCCTGGCTTGTGTTGTATTGTCCCATCCTGTATGTGTGCCAGCATAGCGTTAACCGCTGTGTGCCACATCTGCAATGTTCAAATAATCAGCCATTAACATTTTTTTGAGCCCTCATGGTATGAAAACGATGAGAAAGGACAAATCATGTCTTGGTGTTTCATGATATATAGAGGCATACAATCTTCATCGTTTTTTCAATCGCAAAGATAATTATTTTTATTGAAGAAATGTCTACATTAAACAATTTTAACACCTTTTCGGTGTAATTTTTCCTCTTTTGTAATATCTCGTGTTATGCTAACAGAGCGAGTGTCTCTTTTATCCGCCTCATTGCCTCGATGATGTTCTCATCGCTTGTGGCGTAGCTCATGCGGAAGCATTCAGGCGAGCCGAAGGCGTCTCCTGCGACTGTAGCGACGTGTCCTTTCTCAAGAATGAACATGGCGAGGTCTGTCGAGGTGTTGATGGTTGTGCCGTTGTAGCTTTTACCGAAGAACGATGAGCATTTCGGGAAGAGGTAGAACGCGCCCTCTGGGTTGTTGACTTCGAGTCCGGGTATATCCTTTGCGAGTCTAACGATGAGGTTTTTCCTGCGCTCGAATGCCTGTCTCATTGTCTCCACGCACTCTTGTGGGCCGGCGAAGGCAGCCTCGGCTGCTTTCTGTGACACGGAGCATGGGCCTGAGGTGTATTGTCCCTGGAGCTTGTTGCATCCCTTCGCTATCCACTCTGGCGCTGCTATGAATCCTATGCGCCATCCTGTCATGGCGTAGGCTTTTGACACTCCGTTGACGACGATGACACGGTCTTTGATGTCGTCGAATGATGCTATGGAGGCGTGTTTGCCTATATAGTTTATGTGCTCGTATATCTCGTCGGCAATGACGATGACGCGCTCATGCCTGAGGAGCACATCCTTGAGGGCCTCGAGCTCTTCCTTGCTGTATACTGAGCCTGTAGGGTTGGATGGCGAGCAGAGTATGAGGGCCCTTGTCTTTGGGGTTATTGCGGCCTCGAGTTGCTGTGGGGTTATCTTGAAGTCTTGTTCTATCGGAGCCTCGACGATGACTGGTGTTCCCTCTGCGAGGAGGACCATCTGCGGATAGCTCACCCAGTATGGTGCTGGTATGATGACCTCGTCTCCTGCGTTCACGATAGCCATTATGGAGTTGCAGACTGACTGTTTAGCGCCATTGGAGCATACTATCTGTGATGGTTTGTATTCCAGTCCGTTCTCGTTTCTAAGCTTTTCCACTATGGCTTGCTTAAGGCTTGGGTATCCTGGCACTGGGCTGTATCTGCTCCAGTTTTCCTCCACGGCCTTTATCGCCGCAGCCTTGATATGGTCTGGTGTGTTGAAGTCTGGCTCTCCGACGCTCATGTTTATGACGTCAATGCCCTGTGCCTTCATCTCTGAGCTTTTCTGTGACATGGCGAGAGTGGCTGAGGGGGAGAGTCTGTTGAGTCGTTCTGATAAAGTCATCATAATGCTTGATTGTTGTAGTGACTGCAAATTTACTTATTTTTATCGTGTATCACAAAGATTATGTGAGTTTATTTCACTTTTTAACTATTTTTCTATATGGCATCGTCTTGTGTCTGTTCCGCAATATATAATAATGTATCTATCCTCTGTATGACGCCGTCGTTGAGGTTGTGTATTGTCCTGAGGTCGCCGAGGAGCCTCAGTCTGAACATCCACATGCGTATATACAGGAATATGCCTACGGGCAGGATGAGGAACGCGAGGATGTTCATCCATTTCCTGTCGAATGGTCTTGTATGTGCCTTTACTGACATGACGGGGTACTGTTGCAGGAGTTTCATGACATCGCGCTCGCGTGTGTTGCCGAGGTCAGCTATGACGCTCTCGAGCTCATCGCTTATGCGTTCTATCTCATGGTCGGGGACATACCTGAAGAATACGTTGATGACATTAGGCATAAGGTATAGCCTGTGTTCCTTGTTGTATTCGACGATATCGTGTGTTATGGTCTGCAGGCGTGTCTTGTCGTCGGCATATTGTGGTTCTTCTATGATGACCTCCTTGATGGATATGCTCCGTTTCAGCCTCAGTCCGAGGAGTCTCATGAAGAAGTTACGGTACAGGTCGATGTTGAAGACCATGGAGTCTTTGTTGGCCTTGTATGTGAAGAAGACGGCAGTAGGTATGAGCACGACGGGCGCGAGGCCTTTTGCGAGCCATACGGGCCATGCTCCGAGGCGTGCCATTCTGAATCCTGTATTGTCGAGGAGGAAGTATATGATGTAGACGATGACGGAGATGATGATTGGCACTCCGAGTCCTCCCTTGCGTATGATGGCTCCGAGTGGTGCTCCGATGAAGAAGAATATGAGGCAGAGCAGTGATGTCGTGTACTTGTTTATCCACTCGAGATAGTGCTCTCTGACGATGCGGTTTCCGTCAGCCGCTGTCAGTCCGCTGAATGCGAGATAGTCGTGGACCATCCTCACCTCGCTGAGTGCCTGTATTGTTACTGATTTCTTCTCGTCTGTTGTGAGGCGTCCGTATATGGTGTCCACGTCGTATGTCGCTTCCTTGGCCTTGGCGAGGAGCTTCTTCCCGTCCACGGTGTCTTCCTTCTGTGGCATGTATCTGGCGAAGTACATGCGCCTTATGTCCTTGTTCACCTCCCGTCCGATGCTGTCGAGCGAGTGGTTTGTCTGTTTCAGTCCGTCCCTGATGTCGTGGAGGCTCTTGCCGCGCGCGTCGCCGGCGAAGAGGTCGTTGTCGACGTTGAGCTCCGGGTCGAAATCGAGCAGGATGCGTTTTGTGACGAATGTCTCTCTCCTATAGGGTACGTTGGCGTTCCCGACGATGCTCTGTGTCTGCATGTTCTCGAACCATTCTCCCTTGTACAGCTGCAGCAGGAGGTGTTTCTTGTCGGCTGTTGTCTGCAGGCGTCCGCTGTCGGCGAGTATTATCGCCGCGTCCTCGAATGAGTTTGTCATGCGGTATATCATGATTCCATAGAGCATTCCTGTGCCCATATCCTTTTTCTGCACATAGAGGTTGCAGTCAGGTATGCCGTCATAGAACACGCCCTCTGGTATCTCGAGCTCGGGGTTTTTCTGCTTCATGGCAGCCAGGAGCTGCATGAACTTGCGGTTGGCGTCGGGGGCCACGACATTCTGGAAGTAGAACGAGCCTAACAGGACAATAGCTGTTATGGCTATGAGCGAGCGGAATGCCTGCATGAGGGATATTCCGGCTGCCTTTATGGCTGTGAGCTCAGAGCTTTCGCCAAGGTTGCCGAATGTTATGAGCGACGACAGGAGTATGGCGAGCGGAAGCGCCTGCGGGACGAGCATGAGGCCCATGTACCAGAAGAACTGTGCGAGGACATCGACAGAGAGTCCCTTTCCGATAAGCTCGTCGACATAACGCCACAGGAACTGCATCATCAGGACGAACTGGCTGATGCAGAACGTTCCGGCGAAGAGCATGGCGAACTGTCGTGCCACGAATATGTCAAGACGTTTTATTATTACCATTTATGTTTGCTGTGTGCCGTCGCATGGCTTGGGCCATGTCGTGCTGTGTTATGGAGCCGGGCTATGCAGTGTTTCTCCCTGTCCGCATTCCTTCCCCACCCTGTTGTTTGTCGTTTCAGATTCTATAGCCACGGTGTCTCCATGCTTCCCGGCATGGATAGCATGCCGTCATGGTCTGCCCTGTGTACAGCATGGACAGCGTGGCATGACATCCTGCATGCTTACGCGCCACGATGCTGGGAGTGTGTGGCCTTGCAGCCTATATTCCCGCGTGGGATTATAAGTATTGTATAATGTCATGCAAAAGTACGAATAAAATCCGATATGAGCAAAAAAAAGTGGTATTTGAATAAAAAAAACGTTATTTCTCTTTGCAGTATAAAAAAATTGTATTACCTTTGCACCCGCAAATGAGAGATATGCCTGCTGAGGCCACTCTTAGCGAGTCGGCAACAAAGGTATGACACAATCATGAGCAAGACATGTTGGCGGGATAGCTCAGCTGGTTAGAGCGTCGGATTCATAATCCGGAGGTCGAGGGATCGTGACCCCCTCCCGCTACAGCAAATGAGTGGCAGCTGCGAGATTCGCAGCTGCTTTTTTTGTGCCCATATGCCACGTCCCATCATGCCACAACCGCCATGGCGTGCCCTGTCTTCCGGCCTCAATCCCGGTTTCAAGATGGCTGTCTTATATGCCACGCCTGCTATCGCCGGCATCTGCTCCTGCATGCTCGCTGTTGCACGGCGGCGGTTAAGGAGTGTAAGCAGTAGGAATGACGACGCTATCCGTAGTGCATGAGCTCGTCATCCAGTAGGAATCAGCGGCTCATCCTGTACCTTTTACAGAATTGACGGACAGGCAATAAAACTGTAAGCGAGACTATGGCCCGAGGTTACGATTCGTAAGCGTGGGGAGCATCTCTGCCTTACGCCGCATTAGCGCTGCAAGGCTCCACGCGATGGCTTCGCGCCTAGGATTCGGGAAGCAGCAGAGGGCGGGGCGTGGGAGGCGGGGTGGTACAAGGATGGGGGTATCCTCATGGGTGGAATCATGCTGCGGACTGCCGTGCCGCCCTTATGCCATGGTGCCGCCCACGGGCTCCTCTCTGCCACTGTCCCGCTCTGCATAGACATGTCTCCCCTCTCCACGCGACGTATTGTCGGCCTGTCTTTATATTATCCACGTCTGCCCCTTATCCCATTCTCACCTGCCCCTTATCCCTTTCTCGTCTATCCTTTATATTAATAATGAGCACATGTCACGTGCTGATGCAATAGGCCGTTTCTGGCCACACATTGGATAAAACCGCCCAAATGTGTTAATTTTTGTTTACTACAAGTGAGTAAACGGGATATTTCTATTAATTTTGCAAAATATAACATAATCCTCTGACAGACATGAAGAAAAGAATCGCTTTATGTGTCCTTGCGGCAGGTATGACACTGGCTGCACAGGCCCAGACGAAGAGTGGCGGCATCACGCCAGCAATGATGAAGTCTATAGCATCCCAGGACATGAAGAGCCCTGCCCAGAAGGCTCTCACGAACGCCATTCAGAACAACAGCATCAACACCCTCGCCAAGGGCAAGGCGTCGCGCATGCCTGTGCCGAAGACATTCGCTGTCGAGACACGCCAGCAGTCGATACAGGACCAGAAGAACTCCGGCCGCTGCTGGATGTTCTCCGGCCTCAATGTCCTGCGCAATGACTTCGCCCTGCAGAATGAGGGCAAGAGCGTGGTGTTCTCACAGAGCTACCTGTTCTTCTGGGACCAGCTTGAGAAGTCGAACCTCTTCCTCCAGAGCATCATCGACACGGGCAGGAAGGACATCAACGACCCTGAGGTGCAGTTCCTCTTCGGGCAGCCTCTCAGCGACGGCGGCACATTCTGTGGTGTCATAGACCTTGTCGGGAAGTATGGGCTTGTCCCACAGAGCGTGGCTCCGGAGACATTCTCGTCAGAGAGCACATCGCAGGCATCGTCGATAATAAAGCGCAAGCTGAGGGAGTATGGCCTGAGACTCAGGCAGATGGTGGCCGAGGGGAAGAAGCCGGCGGCGCTGGCAGCAGAGAAGACCGCTATGCTGAAGACAGTCTACGGCATCCTGTCGACCGTCTATGGCGAGCCAGTGGAGACATTCACATACCAGCATACAGACAAGGACGGCAAGCCTGTCGGCGAGCTGAAGGAGTACACGCCGCTGTCGTTCGCCAAGGAGTGTGGCGCCACAGGTCTCGACACACGCTACCTCATCGTCATGAACGACCCGCGCCATGCCTACCACAAAGTCTATGAGGTGGAGTACGACCGCCATACCTATGACGGCCACAACTGGCGTTTCCTGAATCTCCCTATGGACGAGATAGAAGCCCTCGCCGTGACAGCCCTGAAGGCAGGCAAGAAGCTATACACGTCGTATGACATAAAAGACTTCGACAGCAAGCGCGGACTCGCCTCGCTCGATGTCTACGACTACGAGAGCCTCTTCCAGACATCATTCCCGATGGACAAGGCTGAGCGTCTCGCCACACGTGAGAGCGCGTCGGCACATGCCATGACGCTGACAGCCGTCGACACGACAGCGACAGGGAAGCCGCGCTACTGGAAGGTGGAGAACTCATGGGGAGCGGCGAGCGGACAGAATGGATGTGTCGTCATGACCGACGAGTGGTTCCGCGAGTACACCTTCCGCCTCTGTGTTGAGAAGCAGTATGTCCCAGAGACCCTCATCAAGGAAGCCGGGCAGAAACCAGTCATGCTCAAGTATGACGATATCCTGTTCTCAGAAGAGTAGGAGCAGCGCGTCACCATCCCACACAGCAGCAGCAACACTCCGCTGGGAGGCCCCGGCTGCAGCGCTGCGGGGCAAGAGAGCGGCCAACGCCAGAGCCTGTGTGATGGCATCCGTCACACTGTCATGCGTCTCCGCCCAGCGTCCTGGCCTTTGAAGGCAGGGCCGTGGGGCAGCAACAATCCATCAATCATAAATGGCCAACCATCATCTGACAGATATAGACACCCCATACGACCTGCGCAAGCTCCCGATAGACGAGCTGCCGCAGATATGTGACGAGTTGCGCGACAACATCGTCAACGCCCTTGCCGTCAACCCGGGACACCTCGCCTCAAGCCTTGGAGCCCTCGAGCTGACGGTGGCGCTGCATTATGTCTTCAACACCCCATACGACCGTATTGTGTGGGATGTCGGCCACCAGGCCTACGCCCACAAGATACTCACCGGCCGCCGTGACCGTTTCCCGACAAACCGCAAGCTCCACGGGCTGAAGCCTTTCCCCTCGCCCGACGAGTCAGAGTATGACACCTTCACATGCGGACATGCGTCGAACAGCATCTCCGCCGCGCTCGGCATGGCTGTCGCCTCACGCCTGCTCGACAAGCGTCGCCACGTGATAGCTGTCATCGGCGACGGCGCCATGTCTGGCGGACTGGCTTTCGAGGGACTGAACAATGTCTCCTCATCGCCTAACGACATGCTCATCATCCTCAACGACAACAACATGTCGATAGACCGCTCGGTGGGAGGCATGAAGCAATATCTCATAAACCTCAACACCAGCCAGACATACAACAACCTCCGATACAGGTTCTCGAGATGGATGTCCGACCACGGATACATGTCCGACCACCGCCGCAAGGGCATCATACGGCTCAGCAACGCCATGAAGGCCGCCATAGCCCAGCAGCAGAACATCTTCGAGGGAATGAACATACGCTACTTCGGCCCTATCGACGGCAATGACGTCAAGGAGGTGGTGCGTGTGCTGCGCCTGCTGAGAGACATGAAGGGGCCCAAGCTCCTGCATCTACACACAGTGAAGGGCCACGGATACAAGCCAGCGGAGGAGATGCCCACAATATGGCACGCGCCAGGGAAATTCAACCCTGAGACAGGCGAGAGGGACACAGCGGAAGCAGCTGCGACAGAAAGTGAGGCCGAGCGACAGCCACCTAAATTCCAGGATGTCTTCGGCAACACGATACTCGAGCTCGCACGGCAGAATCCTCGCATTGTTGGCGTCACGCCAGCCATGCCCACAGGATGCTCGCTGAACATCATGATGAAGGAAATGCCCGGACGGGTGTTCGATGTCGGCATAGCCGAGGGACACGCCGTGACATTCTCGGGCGGAATGGCGAAAGACGGGCTCCTGCCTTTCTGCAACATATACTCGGCATTCTCACAGCGCGCATATGACAATATCATCCACGATGTCGCAACGATGCGTCTGAATGTCGTCATATGTCTCGACAGGGCAGGGATTGTCGGCGAGGACGGCCCCACACACCACGGAGCATTCGACATAGCCGCCCTGCGGCCTGTGCCTAACCTGACGATATGCTCCCCATACGACGAGCATGAGCTGCGCCATATGATGTTCACGGCACAGAAAGAAGGCCAGGGGACATGGGTCATCAGATACCCGAGAGGATGCGGCTCACAGCCTGACTGGCAGTGTCCCATGGAAGAGATAAAGCCGGGTACAGGACGGCTGATGTACGAGGCGCCCCTCACAGAGGGGACAAGGAGGCGCGTAGCCGTGCTCACCATAGGCCCAATAGGCCACGACGTGACAGCCATAGCGCGGGAGAACGGTGTCACCCACTATGACATGCGCTTCGTGAAACCTCTCGACAACAACATCCTGAGCCATGTCGCTGACAGCTATGACGCCATCGTGACCGTCGAGGACGGTGTCATAGACGGCGGATTCGGCTCGGCAGTATGTGAGTGGATGCAGCAGCACGGCCACCTCATACCTGTCAGGAGACTGGGAATGCCCGACCATTTCGTGGAGCACGGGACAGTCAGTCAGCTGAGGGAGATAGTCGGGCTCGACGCCAGAAGCATAGCCAAGGCCATACAGGAGATGAGGGACAGCACCACAACAAGCGGCTGACCACCCCTCCACACCACACAAGCCAGACACCTCGCCCCCACCACCAGGCTCACCAGCCGCAACACCCCTGGCCGCCAGGACAACCGTAGACAGGAAACAGAGCACAGAAAGAATCCCGGAAAAGGGAGAGAAGCCACTACAAGAACGACGGGCCACCACCCAAGCAAAACGAGAAACAATGAAGATAATCGTAGCCGGAGCAGGAGCGATGGGCACCCATCTGACGAAGCTCCTCTCAGCAGAGAACCTTGACTGCACTCTGATTGATGCCGACAAGTCCCGCCTGTCGGCCCTCGACTCAGACTATGACCTCATGACCATAGCAGCGCCGCCGACAAGCATCAAGGCCCTCAAGGACGCCGGTGTGAACGGTGCCGACCTCTTCATAGCCGTCACACCCCACGAGACGACAAACATCACATGCTCCGTGCTGGCAAAAGCGCTCGGGGCGAAGAAGACCGTCGCACGCATCGACAACTTCGAGTATCTCAAGGAAGACTCGCCGAGAATATTCTCAGAGATAGGTGTCGACGACCTTATATACCCCGAGGTGCTCGCCGCCAACGACATAGCCAAGGCGCTGAGGATGACATGGGTGAGACAGAGATACGACATATTCAACGGACAGCTCGTGCTCCTGGCTATAAAGATGCGCGCCTCAGCGTCACAGATACTGCACACCCCGCTGAAAGACCTCTGCGGCCCAGACGACCCATACCACATCGTAGCGATAAAAAGGGCTGGGGAGACAATCATACCAGGCGGTATGGACATGATAGAGGACCAGGACCTAGCCTACTTCATGACAACCAAGGAGTACATACCGTACATAAGGAAGATTGTCGGCAAGGAGGCTTATGAGGACGTGCGCAATGTCATCATCATGGGAGGAGACAAGGCCGCTGTGCGTGTAGCCCACAACATACCCGACTACATGCACCTGAAAATCATAGAGCAGGACGAGCAGAGATGCAACATCCTCAACGAGCTCATCGACAAGAGCAACGTCATGATAATACACGGCGACGGACGAGACATGTCGCTGCTCAGGGAGGAGAACATAGCCAACACACAGGCTTTCGTGGCACTGACAGGGAACGCCGAGACAAACATCCTGGCGTGTCTCGCCGCCAAGAGACGCGGAGTGAGGAAGACCGTAGCACAAGTGGAGAACCTCGACTATATCTCCATGGCCGAGAGTCTCGACATAGGCACAATAATAAACAAGAAAACCATAGCGGCAGGCAAGATATACCAGATGCTGCTCGACACCGACGTGACAAACGTGAGGTTCCTTATGACATCGAACGCCGACGTGGCGGAGTTCGTGGCGACATACGACTCTAAGATAACACGAAAGCCGGTGAAGGACCTCGGACTGCCACACGGTGTGACAATAGGCGGACTGATGCGCGACGGGAAAGGCATGCTCGTATCGGGCATGACACAGATAAAGGCGGGAGACAGCGTCATGGTCTTCTCCCACGATGTCAACCTGCGCAAGATAGAGAAGCTGTTCAGGTAAAGTCAGACAGAGGCCCCACACCCCAACCATACCCCGCACCAAGAACGCAAACCACATGCAACGGGCAGGGACACAGGCAACGGACAGGGGACCACAGGTAGAGGCTGACAACCTCACAGACTGGACACCCCAGCGCGACAGCCACAACGACACAGTGTAGGGGGCTATGCATAGAGCCAGCCCCCTATCTTCACAAACGCCCACCAACAAGGAAAAGCCCCCGACACACAACGGCGGACAACACGAGCCGCCCAAAGCGATAAGACCATGCTCCACTGGAAACTTCTGCATAAGATAATGGGCACACTGCTCATTCTCGAGGCATCACTGCTGGCACTCTGCCTTGTCATCTCGCTCTTCTACGGCGAGGATGACAGCATACCGTTCCTTGTCAGTGGAGCCGTGACAGCTGTAGCCGGTGTCTCGTGCCGTCTCTACGGCCGCAATGCCGACAACGAGCTGAACCGCAAGGATGCCTATATGCTTGTGACATCAGCATGGGTGGTGTTCACTATGTTCGGCATGCTGCCATTCCTCATAGGCGGATACATAGACAATGTTACGGACGCGATGTTCGAGACAATATCCGGATTCACCACGACCGGCGCCTCTATACTCAACGATGTGGAGTGTCTGCCCCACGGCATTCTCTTCTGGCGCACCATGACCCAGTGGATAGGCGGTCTCGGCATAGTCTTCTTCACCATAGCCGTCCTGCCATCCCTCGCCGGCAGCGGCAGCGTGAAGGTCTTCTCGGCAGAGACGACAGGCCCCATACGCACAAAGATGCACCCGCGCCTGTCGACCAACTCACACGCCATCTGGATAACATACATCATACTCACGGCAGCATGTGCCTTCTGCTACTATGTCGGGGGGATGTCGTTCTTCGACTGCATAAACTATTCGATGACAACATGTGCGACAGGAGGATTCGCCACCCACAACACATCGACAGAATTCTTCAACTCCCCAGCCATAGAGTATACAGGAGCAGTCTTCTGCTTCCTCTCAGGCATAAACTTCACGCTGCTGTACATGACATGCATGAAGCTGCGCATTAAGGATTTCCTGCAGAACACAGAGATGCGCCTGTACAGCTTCATAACAGTCTTCGGCACAGCCATAATAATGTACTATCTCATCACCGGCCTCGGCTACGATTTGGAGAAGGCATTCCGCTGTGCAGTGTTCCAGACAGTATCGTTCCTGACGAGTACAGGTCTCTTCAGCGACGATGCAGGCCAGTGGCCACATGTCACATGGATAGTGCTGGGTGTCTGCATGTTCATCGGCGGATGCGCCGGCTCCACGGCTGGAGGAGTGAAGTGCATACGCATCGTCATGGTCCTGAAGTACATCGCCAATGAGTTCAAGCAGATTCTGCATCCCAACGCGGTGCTCCCCGTGCGCATAAACAACACCTCCATACCACAGTCGGCCCGCAACAGGCTCCTCCCCTTCCTCTTCCTGTATCTCGGACTGTTCCTCATCTGTGCGACATACTTCACCGCCATAGGTGTCGATGTCATCAACTCCATCACGCTGTGCCTCTCGTGCCTCTCCAACGTAGGCCCGACATTAGGTGTAGAGATAGGCCCCACGATGTCGTGGGCAGAGCTGCCAGTCGACTGCAAGTGGTTCTGCGCGGTGATGATGCTCATAGGACGTCTGGAGATATTCTCCGTGCTCATACTCTTCACCCCTGAGTTCTGGAAGAACAACTGACCCCGTCAACATGGGATCACCAGCTGCACACAGGCGAGCTATCCCGAACATAAGACAAGAGAATAAATAACACACACATAAATATATACAATTAAGGTAAAAAAGATGAAAGTAGCAATTGTTGGCGCCAGTGGCGCAGTAGGCCAGGAGTTTCTCCGTGTCCTCGACGAAAGGAATTTCCCTGTTGATGAACTCGTTCTGTTCGGCTCCTCAAGGTCGGCAGGCACCAAGTACACGTTCCGCGGCAAGGAGATAGAGGTGAAGCTTCTCCAGCACAACGACGACTTCAAGGATGTTGATATAGCGTTCACATCAGCTGGGGCAGGCACATCGAAAGAGTATGCCGAGGATATCACACGCTATGGAGCCGTCATGATTGACAACTCGAGCGCCTTCCGTATGGACGACGATGTGCCTCTCGTTGTCCCTGAGTGCAACGCCGAGGATGCCCTTGTACGTCCACGTGGCATCATAGCCAACCCTAACTGCACCACCATCATGATGGTAGTATGCCTGAAACCTATCGAGCGCCTCTCACATATCAACCGCATACATGTCGCATCATACCAGTCGGCATCAGGAGCCGGAGCGGCAGCCATGGCAGAGCTGCAGCAGCAGTACAGCCAGCTGGCCGGAGGAGAAGAGCCGACAGTGGAGAAGTTCGCATACCAGCTGGCATACAATGTGATACCACAGATTGATGTCTTCCAGGACAACGGATACACAAAAGAGGAGATGAAGATGTTCAACGAGACAAAGAAGATTATGCATACCGACGCACGCTGCTCGGCCATGTGTGTACGCATCTCATCACTCCGCGCACACTCTGAGGCTGTATGGGTAGAGACTGACGAGCCGATATCAGTGGAGGCAGCACAGGAGGCTCTGGCAGCAGCCGAGGGAGTAACCCTCATCGACGACCCTAAGCGTGTCGGCGCAAAAGCCAATCCTGACGCCTCAAAAGAGACAATGGAAGGCCTCCCCTACCCTATGCCGCTCTACACAGCAGGGAAGGACGATGTCTATGTAGGCCGCGTGCGTAAGGACCTCGCCAACGACAACGGACTGACATTCTGGCTCTCTGGCGACCAGATAAAGAAGGGCGCAGCCCTCAACGCTGTGCAGATAGCAGAGTATCTCATAAAGGTCGGCAACATAAAATAAGACGACACGGCATGCAGACAGCCTGCCTCACGGAATAACCCGTGCCATAGCTGTCACGCATCCCGATACAGTTATATCTGAAGGCTTCAGCCTGGACGACAAAGCCATGAGCCTGTCGTCCAGGCGATGCCTTCTTGTTTATATATAAAGGTGGGGAAAGAGAATCACCACCTTCAGCCAAAGCAGCCCCACCACTTCTTTCGCATATTCCCGGTGGTAACCTATAAAGCCCCACCGATATCATCATGACAAGAAAAATCATAAACACTGTCAAGAGCGCCCCATACGGCAAGATAATCATCACATCGCTGTCAGCGATGGCCCAGGGTCTCTTCGCATCACTCCTCATCGGCACCATCATATCCACCATAGGCCGCCAGGCTGGCATCCCCGCCATTGTCGAGGCAGGCTCCTTCGCCATGGCTATGGCCGGCCCTGCCATGGCTGTCTCCATAGCCTATGCTCTCCATGCCTCGCCGCTTGTCATATTCTCCATGGCCACTGTCGGCCATGCCGCCAACACCCTGGGCGGAGCGGGCGGCCCGCTGGCAGTTTTCATCATATCGCTCGTGGCGACAGGCATCGGGCGTCTGGTATCTGGCAAGACACGTGTCGACATACTTGCCACACCGCTCCTCACCATTGGCTGTGGCGTCGCCATGGCCTATCTCCTCGCTCCAGGCATCGGAGCAGCAGCGAGCAGCGTCGGCGGACTCATAATATGGGCCACAGCACAGCAACCCCTCGTCATGGGCATTATCGTATCTGTCATCGTCGGCATGGCTCTCACACTGCCCATCAGCTCAGCTGCAATATGCGCCGCGCTCGGACTCACAGGGCTGGCTGGCGGCGCCGCACTGGCCGGATGCTGCGCGCAGATGGTGGGATTCGCCTTTCTTAGCATCAAGGAGAACGGCATAAACGGCCTCATATCACAAGGCATAGGGACAAGCATGCTGCAGATGGGGAATATCGTGCGCAACCCCAGAGTGTGGCTTCCACCTATCATCGTCAGCGCCATAACAGGACCATTGGCCACATGCCTGTTCCATCTCGAGATGAACGGCCCCGCAATATCGTCGGGAATGGGTACATGCGGCCTCGTAGGACAAATAGGAGTCTACACAGGATGGATGGCTGAGATAGAGAGCGGAGCAAGGCTATCAGTCACCATGACCGACTGGACCGGACTGCTGCTCATATCGCTCGTGCTGCCTGCCGTGCTGACACCTCTCATAGGAATAGCCTTCAGACGCATGGGATGGATAAAGCCTGGCGACCTGAAGATATGACAGCCCGCTAACAGGCAATATGACATCCCGCTAACAGGCAGGCGCCTGACAACAACCAATGCGGACAAGCATGACCACCACCCCCACTCTTAGGGATGTGGGAAGTCTTGCCTGTCCGTATCTTTTTTTCATCAGCAACGAATATCGTCCCAACAGGTATCGCAGACAAATCAACCGGCCATATAATGTAAATACGCTCACTGGGCGATATGGCACAATGGAGGCGCACAGCACGAGGAGATGTAACAGTTTCTTAACGAGAATGACACCAATGCGTCATCTGATACTTATACTTTTGCACCCGGAAACAACAAATTACACTATCTTAATAGGTACAAAAGTATACAAGTGATGAACATCAGGAAAACAACTATCGCGGCTCTCTTAGCCGTATGGACATCAGGCATGACAGCTGTAACAGTGCCAGAGAACAACAGTCTCGGAGTGATTGCGGGACGTATCTGCGACACCGAGAACCACTCCCTGCCAGGAGCGACAATTATTGTTGAGGGCGAGAACATAGGTGTTACGAGCGACATAAACGGATACTACACCATGCCAAGCCTCAAACCAGGCACATATACTATAAAGGTGACATATGTAGGATACGCCCCCGTGCGCAAGACCATCACCATAGGCAACGGCAAGGCAGCCACAGCCAACGTGGTGCTGACAGAGGGCATGGAGCTCGACGAGGTGAAGGTGAAAGGCGCATTCTCTGGCCAAAGACGTGCCATGCAGATGCAGAAGAGCTCAATGGGAGTCACTAACGTGGTGAGCGCCGACCAGGTAGGAAAGTTCCCTGACTCAAACATAGGCGACGCACTGAAACGCATAAACGGCATCAATGTCCAGTATGACCAGGGCGAGGCACGTTTCGGACAGGTGCGCGGCACGAGTGCCGACCTTACGTCAGTTACAGTAAACGGCAACCGTCTTCCTTCGGCAGAGGGCGACACACGTAACGTACAGCTCGACCTCATTCCAGCCGATATGGTACAGACCATCGAGGTGTCCAAGGTTGTAACATCGGATATGGACGGCGATGCCATAGGTGGCTCAATCAATCTTGTGACAAAGAACACCCCATACCGCCGTGTGCTCAACTTCACCGGCTCAACAGGCTACACATGGATCTCAGGCAAACCACAGTGGAACATTGGAGGCACCTGGGGCGACCGTTTCTTCAATAACAAGCTCGGCATCATGGCAAGCGCATCATACCAGTATGCTCCCGGAGGTTCAGACAACACAGAGTTTGAATATGCAGAGAAAAAGGGAGAGATACAGCTCAAGGAGGCACAGGTGCGCCAATACTATGTGACACGTGAGCGCCAGAGCTATTCCCTGGCTCTTGACTATCAGTTCAGCCCTCTCCACAAAATCTCATTCAAGGGCATCTACAACCGCCGTAATGACTGGGAGAACCGCTACCGCATCAGCTACAAGAAGCTCAACTCTGACGCTGGCGACCAGAGCGTGGTAATCCAGACAAAGGCAGGCTCTGACGACAACAAGAGCGCACGTCTGGAACGTCAGCAGACCATGGACTTCACCATTGACGGTGAGCACACATTCGGCAACCTCAAGATGGACTGGGCATCAAGCTACTCACGTGCCACAGAGGACCGTCCTAACGAGCGTTACATCGGTCTGAAGCTGAAAGGCAGCGACAGCCTCAACTTCGGTGACTCATTCCAAGACGTTGGCGACGAGCAGCCTTATTCTACTCTTGCAATCCCATCGTTCAGCGAGGGGAAATGGAAGATTGACGAGTTCACCAACTCTGACCAGTCAATCAAGGAGAACGAGATAAAGGAACGTATCAACTTCACACTGCCACTGTTAAAGGGACTCTATGGCAACACCCTCAAGTTCGGATACAAATATACACGCAAGGACAAGGAGCGCAACACAGAATACTACGACTACTCTGACGCTGCCGACAAATACATACCAGACTGGAAAGACAACCTCGTGAGCGAGGTGCGTGAGGGATTCATGCCAGGAAGCCAGTATCCAACAGGCACTCAGTTCGTGAGCAAGGACTACATGGGCACAATCGTGTTCGACAAGGCTGACGGTGTAGAGCTCTACGAGGAGGAAGCCGGCAACTACGAGGCGACAGAGCAGATACATGCCGGCTACATACGCTTAGACCAGAAACTGGGAAAGAAACTCGATGCGACTCTTGGTCTTCGTATAGAGAACACACGCCTCAACACCAGCGGTGTCA
>SAMEA3663039__coassemble_252_pt1 | contig 16743 bp, 9 predicted proteins | sample SAMEA3663039__metabat2_low_PE_030 | metagenome-assembled genome bin SAMEA3663039 (sample SAMEA3663039) | pig gut metagenome | biome: pig gut; feature: pig-associated habitat; material: faeces | place: France | collected 2012 | reverse complement strand
GCCGCTACTGCTACCGCCGTGAGGTGATTGCCATCGGGGGCGAGATAAAGGGCGATAGCATCGTAACGGGAGATTGAATTTGTGAATTTGTGAATTTATGAATTTGTGAATTTATGAATTTGTGAATTTGTGAATTTGTGAATTTGTGAATTTGTGAATTTATGAATTTGTGAATTTGTGAATTTGTGAATTTGTGAAAAGGCGAAAAGGTGAAATCGTGGTGTTTTCGTCAAAAGGAGAAAAAGATAAAAAGGCGAAAACACGGAATACAGCCCAGTGATTGTTCTCTCCCCACATCAGCATTGATGATATTGACGGTGGAGGGATATGCGTGATAATGGGGGGAGGGGAGCTCAGGCTTCCTCCCCCTCTGTATGTTGTCCGCCCTCGGCAGCGAGCTTGCGGTATTCGCTCGGTGTCATGCCCGTCATGGTCTTGAACATGCGTGAGAAATATCCGGGCGAGTCAAATCCGCATATTGTCTCTATCTCCCCTATCGGGCGCGATGTGTCGCGCAGGAGCCTCTTGGCGACAATCATCCTGCGCTGGCGTATGAAGAGAGTTGTCGACATGCCTGTGATGTTCCTTATGCGGCGGTTAAGCTGTGAGCGGCTTGTCGGGAGCATATCGGCGAGCTGCTGGCTGCTGATGGTGGCGCAGTTGATGTTCGTGTCGATGAGGTGGACGATGCGCTCGAGATACTCCCTGTCGGCCGCTGTGAGCGATGCCATATCGCCGGGGTTCCCACCCTCGTATGCCTGGGCGGTGAGATTGCGCCGCATCCTCTCCCTCTGGTCTATGAGCTTCTCCACCCTCAGCAGCAGCTCGCGCGAGATGAAGGGCTTGGCGAGATAGACCTCGGCGCCGGCCTCTATGCCCTCAAGGCGGTCGCTGTCGCCGACACGTGCCGAGACGACAATGACAGGCAGCAGATCCAGGGTATCGTCTGCTCTGATGGTGCGTATCAGCTCTATGCCGTCCATGCGGGGCATGGCGATGTCTGTCACGAGGATATCGGGCATGGTCTCGCGTATCCTGGCGAGCGCCTCCACACCGTCGGCGGCACGCTCGACATCGTAGCCGTTCTGGCTGAGGACAGAGCATATCATCATGGCGACATCGTCATTGTCCTCAGCCAGAAGCACCTTGTAGCGCGGGCGTGAGCCTCCGCCGGCTGACGAGGGAGGGGCGGCAATGGCGTGTACAGCATCTGCTACCGGCGCTGTGGCAGCCGCCACGGCCGTTGGCTGGAGGGTGTCAGTCTCTGAGAGGTTGATGTCGTCGAGGCGCCCCTCGCGTGAGGCGGCGATGAGTGTCTTTATCAGCTCAAGGAGGTTATAGCTCTGGCGGCGCGCGGCGTCGAGGCTCTGATGGCCTATGGTGTCTGTGCCGGGTATATGGCTCCCTAACTGCTCTACCATGCCGAGGACGACGGTCATGGGGGTGCGCAGGCGGTGGGTCATGTTGCGGTAGAATATCTCACGCTCTGCGGCGGCGCGGCGGCGCAGGGCATTGAGGCGGTATATAGTTATGGCGGCGAGGATGGCGAGGATGACTATGAGGGTCGCTGAGGCGACTGTGATATGGCTTATGCGCCGCTCCCGCTCGACGCTCTTCTTGGCTGTGGCTATCTCGGCCTGTGTGCGCTGTGAGATGTAATCGATTCTTATGTCCTGGATGTCAGAGAGTGTCTGCATCTGCTGCAGGGTGTCCCGGTATCTGCCAGAGGCTCTCGTCCACTCCAGGGCGGCGGCGATGTCTCCACGCGCCTCCATAAGCGACGACATGAGGGAGGACAGCCTCATGATATGCTCCTTGGAGTCGATGGCACGGGCTGCCTCCATGCCTATGCCGATATACATGGCGGCAGAGTCCGGGCGGTTCTGCTGCAGGTGGAGACCGGCGAGGGCGGCACAGGCGTCTATCCAGTGCCATGCGTCGTTTGTCCTGCGCCCTATGGTGTACGCCTTGTGATACTCGGCGAGGGCTGCGGTGATATTCCCGTCGCTCTTGTCGAGATTGGCGAGATAGCTGTAGCAGAGGCTTATGCCGAGGTCGTTGTGCGCCTCGCGGTTCTTCTGCATGGAGAGGCGGTAGAGGATGCGGGCTGAGTCGGCATCGCCCGTCATCTCCTTCACGGAGCCTATATTGGCGTAGTTTATCGCCTCGCCGAGGAGGTTGCGCCTCTTCTGCTCTATCCCGAGCGCATAACGCAGCGTGCGCTCGGCAGCCTTGAAATTGTGTGTGGAGAGATAGACGTTGCCTATACCGTTGAGGGCATAGGCCATGTTACGGATGTTGTCGGGCCTGTCACGGTCAGCATACGTCTCGCTCAGGGCGAGGGAGGCATAATGGAGCGAGGCGGCTGTGGTGAGGTCTCCAATGCGCCGCATGTTTGTCCCCTGGTTGTTGTATGCCATGGCCATGAGCAACGTGTCGTGCATGGCCTCTGTGAGCTTTATGCATGAGTCGTGGGTCTCTATGGCAAGGCGGAAGTCGCCACTGTTGCGTGCATCCTCTCCACGCTTGGACAGGGCCATGACGCGCTCCACATCGGCAGCTGAGGGGGGCGCGGAGATGCCCTGCTCCCCGTCGCACGACAGTAGCGAGAGGAGGGTGAGGATGAATGGCAGGAGGCGTTGCAGCCGGAGAGTGGTGTCCATGACTTCAGTTGGTGTGAGTATATATTAGGGGATTTGCTTTACGCTCAGGATATGCCCCTCATGCAAACAGGGACAGGAGGAGGGGGATTGCTGTTTTGGGGTGTGTCGGGGTATGCCAGAGGCTGGGGCTTATGTTTACCTACCGCCTGATGCCTCTCATGCGAAAGGGGGCAGGAGGAGGAGGGATTGCTGTTTGGGGTGTGTCGGGGGTATGCCAGAGGCAGGGGCTTATGTTTACCTACCGCCTGATGCCCCTCATGCGACAGGGACAGGAGGAGAGGGATTGCTGTTTTGGGGTGTGTCGGGGGTATGCCAGAGGCTGGGGCTTATGTTTATCTACTGCCTGATGCCCCTCATGCAAACAGGGACCGGAGGAGAGGGATTGCTGTTTGGGGAGTGTCGGGGTATGCCAGAGGAGGGAGAGAGCCGTGACGGTTAGAGCCCGTCGCCGACAAGGCTTGCCATGATATCGCTGACGGGGCGTATGGCGTCGACAGCCGACACGGCCTGCCCTATCTCTATCTCTCCATTGTCTATGTCTCCCTCGAATATGCCTCTCTTCGTAGACTTCGCCCCGAGTATCTGGCGCAGCTCGTCGGCTGTGGCTCCGCGTTCCTCAGCCTCATGGACACGGGTGTAGAGGCTGTTCTTGGCCAACCGTGACGGGGAAATTTTCTTCAGCGAGAGCATCGTGTCGTCCTCTCCCATGCGCACACAGTATTCCTTGAAAGCCTGCGACGCTGAGCTCTCCTCGCTGGCGGCGAACAGTGTGCCTACCTGCACACCATCGGCTCCAAGCACCATGGCAGCCCTGACAGCACGGTTGGAGGCTATGCCGCCTGCCGCGATGAGGGGGAGGGTCGTCGCGTCTCTCACCTGTGGGACAAGGACCATCGTCGTCAGCTCCTCACGGCCGTTATGTCCGCCTGCCTCAAACCCCTCAGCCACTATGGCGTCGACTCCGGCCTCCTCACACTTACGGGCGAACTTACAGCTCGAGACGACATGGGCAACCAGTATGCCGGCATCATGAAGACGGGGGGTAAGTTTCTTGGGGCTGCCTGCTGATGTGAAGACTATCCTCACTCCTTTCCTTATTATGAGGTCGGTTATCGTCTCCATATCGGGATACATGAGAGGGAGGTTGACACCCCACGGCTTGTCTGTAGACTCTCTCATGCGGTCGATATGATACTCAAGGGTCTCGGGATGCATGCTCCCTGCTCCTAACAGGCCGAGGCCTCCGGCATTGCTGACAGCCGACGCAAGACGCCAGCCACTACACCATACCATGCCTCCGGAGATAATCGGGTATTCTATGCCGAACAAGCTGCATATACGGTTATCGTTTGTCATTTTTCTCTGTGTTTTTTGGGGGGTAAATGGAGGAAAAAAGTTCTTCTTTTATATAATATTACTTGGGGGCTGCTGTCTGGAGGACAGTGATGAGATTATCACTGTCCGGTATAACATCACATAAAGGAAAGGGCACAGCGGGGACAGCACCCTTCACCTTTGTGGAGGAATGCCCCGCCATGCTGCCAGCCTATTTCATCTCAGACATAAGTCTCTTGGCAAGCGCCACAGCCTCATTGGCATTGGAGCTGTATCCGTCGGCTCCAATATCCTCGGCAAACTCGTGGGAGACGGGCGCACCGCCTACCATGACCTTCACCTTATCCCGTATGCCAGCCTTCTCGAGCGCCTGCAGGACATCAGTCATGTATGTCATCGTAGTGGTAAGCAGGGCAGAGAGGCAGAGGATATCGGCCTTGTTGTCGACGACGGCATTGACGAATGTCTCTGCATCGACATCAATACCTATATTGACGACCTCGAATCCGGCTCCCTCAAGCATCGAGGCGACGAGGTTCTTGCCTATGTCATGAAGGTCGCCCTTCACTGTGCCTATGACGATGCGTCCCATGCTCTCGACTGTATCGCCACGCGCTTCCATGACAGGTTTCAGGATTCCGAGCGCGGCCTTCATCGCCCTTCCTGCCATGAGCAGCTGGGGGACGAAAGCCTTCCCTTCCTCAAAACGCTGGCCGACGACAGCCATCGCCTGTATCATCTGGGTATTGACGAGGTCGGCAGGGACAGCGCCGTTGTCCAGCTCGCGGCGTGTGGCAGCCAATGCGGCGTCCTGGTCTCCGGCTATGATGGCATCACGCAGGGAGACAACAGCCTCCTCTTCTCCCGGGTTCTCATGCGCCGCCTCGCCTATGGCATTGCCACTGCCGGCTCTGACAGTGTCCCCGCCGTTCTCCTGCTCCGCCGCCGGCTGCTGGCCACGGTAGGCTGTATCGTCGGCAGAGCCGGGGATATGTGGTGTCGCCGTCGGCTGCTGGCTACGGTAGGCTGTATCGTCGGCAGAGCCAGGGATATGTGGTGTCGCATAACAGCCGCTGACAGGCTCTACGAGACGCTGCAGGAGACGTATATGCTCGTCGGTGGTCCCACAGCATCCTCCAACAATGTTAACGGCATGGCTGTCAATGAGGGTCCAGTTCTGGCGGGCGAAGTCATGGGCTGTCTGTGCATAATGCCCACGGCTGTCAGGCATTCCGGCATTACCATATATGGATATCGGATAAGGCAGACGGTGTGACATCTCTCTCACAAGAGGCACAAGCTTGGCAGGCTCTGACGTGCAGTTGACTCCGACAGAGATAATCTCCAGCCCCTCGGCTGGGGATGATATGAAATCACGCTCCACACGTCCGATGAACTCATACATGTCCTGGCCGTTCATATTCTTGCCGTCGGCATTGACCTGTGAGAAGGAGAGCATGACAGGCAGCGAGACTTTCTTCTGGCGCATCACATCGGCAGCGGCCGAAAGGCACACGTAGGCATTCTCCATATCGAAGATTGTCTCTATGAGCAGGACATCGACATGGCCGTCAATAAGTGCGTCAATCTGCTCGGCATAGGCATCACGGAGAGCCTCAGGAGCCAGTGGCGCACCATTGGTGGAGAAGGAGACGCACTTGTTGGTAGGACCGATGGAGCCGGCTACGTAACGGGGCTTGTCGGGATCAGTGAGTGTGAAGGCATCAGCCATACGGCGTGCCAGGCGGCAGGCGGCGAGATTGAGCTCACGGACACGATGCTGCCAGCCGTAATCGGCCAGTGATATCCGCTGTGAGGAGAATGTGTCTGTCTCGATGATATCGGCACCGGCAGAGAGATAACGGCGGTGTATGTCGCTGATTATATCCGGGCGTGTGACAGCGAACTCGTCACTGCAGCCTCTCAGGCCGTACTGCTGCACCATTGTCCCCATGGCTCCATCGAGTATGAGCACACGCTGCCTCATGGTCTCAGTCAACGGCTTACGCCCTGCAGCCTCTGCCGCCTCAGCATGGGCATCGCCATCTGTAGCTGACGTGCCACCGGCATCCGCTGCCGACGCTATCTGGCGCACACTGCCAGAGACTGGCTCGGCAAATGTCTTCGGCCTATAGCGCCCTGCATTCTGTGGCTCCTGTGGCTCCTGTCCTGCTGCCGCTTTCTCTCCTATACTGATACACTCGTCAACCTTCCGCTCTGTCTCTGCTGTCTGGTATTCCTCGACGATGCGCATGGCTTGCTCAACCTCCTGCTCGTTATGGAAGTCCATCTCAAGATGTACGCCCTCTGCCCCGATATTGTCGAGCAGCGGACGCAGCTGCTCAAGTGTGACCCAGCAGCACATGACACTCTTCCCCGCATCAAGTATCTGCCTGTAGAGCGGGTACCATTTCTTGTCTCCTCCCTGTGGCTCTCCTACTCCGGGTGTCCACTGTATTGCCTTCAGCTCGTCTATCTCGAGTATGGCGGGGAGATGATGGAGAGCACCGACACCGTCAAGGTGGTACAGCGTGTAGGGTATTCTCTGGCACTGCTCGCGGAGATAAGGCTGGACGAAGCGGCGGTAATCGGCTGTGGATATCATGGTCGAGATGTCTGACTGGAGCTTGGTCATTTTCCCTGGAGCCCAAAGTGAGAAGTAGCAGAATGCCATCTCGTCTCCTTCGCGTATGATATCGTAGAGCTCATCGAAGACCTCGAAGTAGACATCATTTATGAACTGCAGCTGCTTCTCGAGTGTCTCAGGCTGCATCACGGTATCGAGCAGCACCTTGTCAGTGCCCTTCATAGCTGCCAGGACATCAAGCCCCTCCATGAGGTCGGGCATACCGATATAGTAGTTGCCCTGAGCACGGCGCTTGCATGCCTCAAGGAGCTTCTTGTGTATGACGTAGCTCTCGTTGTCCCTGTCGAATGACAGCTTGTCAGAGAACTGTGGGTCAGGATGAATCCATATCGTGTCTTCTCCCCCCTCAAGGCGTGCGCCAAGTATAGCGGCGAGAGAGCCGGGGCCGAGCTGTGTGTTGGCAACAGGGAGCATATCGGCCTTCAGGCATGAGTGGCCGACATACCAGTCAAGATACTCTGCACGCCATTCTGGGTCAAACCATTGCTGGTGGGGTGTAGCGGCGCGTGGGGCACCGGGGAGATTGAACGCTCCTGTGCCATAATCATTGCGGAGGGCTTCAGAGAGACGCACAGGCTCCTCTGACGAGTAGGGACCATGCGGCTGGACACCTTCCTGGAAGTGTTCCCACATGTTCAGTACCAGTCCCTTATGATTCCACCATTTTATATAATGTCTTTTTGTTTCTTCAAGATTCTCTTTCCACATATGTATTTTGGGGGGTAAGGCAGTTGCACGCCTGAATGATGATATTGCTGCCTGCCACAGACTCCATCGGCATGATGGCCTCTATATCTATGGCAGGCAGCGGCATGAATGCGGTGTGAGCCGGGGATTATCGATACATAGGACCGAAGTTCTGGCACGCACGATAGTCGGCACCTTCCTTGTCCATGCCGAATGCGTTCCAACATGACGGACGGAAGATATCCTTGTCCTCTATGTTGTGCATGCAGACAGGTATGCGGAGCATTGCGGCCATGGTGATGAGGTCGGCACCGATGTGTCCGTAGGTTATGGCACCATGATTAGCGCCCCAGTTGTTCATGACGCTGTAAACATCCTTGAACGCATCCTTCGTCGGGTCGAGGCGTGGTGCGAACCATGTTGTAGGCCATGTGGGGTCGGTGCGCTTGTCGAGTGTGTCATGCATATCCTCCGGAAGCTCCACGCTCCATCCCTCTGCAATCTGCAGGACAGGGCCAAGACCCTTCACGATGTTCAGACGGAGCATTGTCATCGGCATCCCTCCCCGTGTGACGAAGTGTGAGGAATAGCCTCCTCCACGGAAGTAGTCACGGTCGGCTGGCATCCAGCTTGTGGCTTTGAGGCATGCCTCGGCGTCAGCGTCTGTCATATCCCAGTGTGGCTTCATTGTCGGATTGCCATCACTGTCGCTCATCGCTCCTGTGGCGTCGAGAGTCGTGGCGCCTGAGTTTATGAGGTGTATGAATCCGTTGGCGGCTCCGCCCTCCGGTCTCTTTCCTGTCACACGCTCTACAGCCTCCGGACTCCAGTATGTGCGGACATCGGAGAACATGACACCACGATTTGTCAGCAGATGGCCGAAGAGCATTGATATGCCGTTGAGGAAGTCGTTCTCTGTAGCGAGAACCTTTGCCTCACGCACACCATTCCAGTCGAATGATGTGCACATGAGCGACTCTGGGAAGTCGAAGTTAGGCTTATAGTCTGTCCACTGTCTCTGTCCCTGCACACCTCCTACGATGGCGTTATGTCCGAGAGCCTCCTCATAGTAACCCATCTCCTTGAGCTTCGCAGAGCCTTCCATGAGGTCGCGTATAATCATCATACACTTCACTGTGAACTCCCAGTCCTCATCCTTCTCCTCGCGTGTCTTGCCTTTTCCCTTGCCGTTGAATGTTGTCATCGGTGTGCCGGGGAATTGCTGGCGGTCCTCGTTATAGTCATGGCCCTCGTTAGGCTTGCAGTATTTCTCAACCCATGCCATAGCCTTCTCGAACTCCTCCTTGTCATAGATTCCGAAATCGACACGGCGCAAAATCTCGACGAGCGACGCATATTCAGTCCTCATGCCGAGATAGTCTTGCAGGAAGTCTGCGTCGACGATAGAGCCCGCTATGCCCATACACGTGTTGCCAAGGGAGAGATAAGACTTGCCGCGCATTGTGGCGACAGCCTGTGCTGCACGGGCGAATCTCAGTATCTTCTCCGCTGCGTCCTGAGGTATGCTGTTGTCTGTGATATCCTGGACATCATGCCCGTAGATGCCATAAGCTGGGAGACCTTTCTGGGCATGTGCGGCGAGAACTGCTGCGAGATACACCGCTCCAGGACGCTCTGTGCCGTTGAATCCCCATACTGCCTTGGGGTGGGTGGGGTCCATATCCATCGTCTCTGAACCATAACACCAGCATGAGGTCACGGTGATTGTAGCCCCGACATTCTCACGCTCAAACTTCTCCTGGCAGGCAGCAGCCTCAGCGACACGGCCTATTGTGGTGTCAGCGATGACACATTCTACTGGCGAGCCGTCGCCATTGCGCAGATTTGTTGTTATCAACTCAGCAACAGCCTTTGCGAGAGCCATTGTCTTGTCTTCGAGATTCTCACGTATACCACCCTGACGTGCGTCAATGGTAGGTCGTATTCCAATTTTCGGATACATAGTATTTAAGGTTTTTTTATTGGTTTAGATTTTTTATTGATTAATGGAATTGGGCTTCGCCCTCTCCTTCTGCCGCCTCATGCTTTCTTGCCAGGGAGAAGGATGGAGAGCGCCATCCCGACTACAAAGATTGTCACCGTGCCGAGGACAATGGCCAGATAGCCGTGAAGGCCGGAAGGGGGCAGACCTACCCAGTCAGCTGCCGATATCCATGCTATGATGATGAATCCGGCAAGGACTCCCAAGGCGGCATGCACATTCTTGACTTTCTGGGAGATATACCCGAGCAGGAAGAGCCCGAGCATGCCTCCGGAGAATACACTCGACAGTATCCACCATGCGTCAAGAATACTCTCAACATTTGTCAGAGCGAGAGCCACTACTATGCCTATCGCTCCTATTATGACCGACGAGGCCTTCAGTGTCAGCAGCGACTCCTTGTCCGTAGCATTGGGGCGTATCTTCTTGTAATAGTCGGTATAAACTATCGTCGCACACGATGTTATGGATGTGGCGACAGTCGACATGCCAGCAGCGAAAATTGAGGCTATGAGCAGTCCCGTCATTCCCTCTGGCAGTGAGTTGACTATGAAGTATGGGAAGACATAGTCAGGCTTCCCCTCCGCCACATACTGCGCCACCATATTGTCAGGCATCACCTGATAGTAGGCGTAGAGAGCGGTGCCTATGAGGAAGAACACGGCGCTGACGGGTATGAAGAGCCATCCACCGAAGAGGGCTGCATTGCGTGCCTCCTTCTCTGTCTTTGCCGTGTGGTACCTCTGCACATAGTTCTGGTCTATGCCATAGTTCTGCAGGTTTATGAATATACCATAGATGAGAGTCACCCAGAATGTCGCCTCGCCAAATTCTGTCAGCGAGAATGACCCCAGGGAGAATTTCGAGCGCCCCGTCTCTGCCACTATGCTCTCCATGCCTATCCTTATGGTCTGCATAGGACCCTCGGGCATAGAGAACAGGAGGACACCGAGACACAGCAGCGCACCTCCGATGAGTATGAATCCCTGTACGGCCTCTGTCCATATAACGGCTTTCATGCCTCCGAGCATGGAATAGACAATTATCGCTGCCGATGTGACAATAATCACAGTGCGTATGTCCCATCCCATAAGGACATACATGGGCATGGCGAGAAGGTATAGTATAGACCCCATGCGGGCTATCTGTGTCAGAAGATAACACGCGCTGGCATAATAGCGTGCCCATGGCCCGAAGCGGTCCTCAAGGAAGGCATAAGCCGACACTGAGCAATTGTTACGGTAGAATGGGACGAAATATCTCGCGGCGAAATATGATGCCACAGGTATGCCAAGGCCGAAGACAAACGGGTTCCAGTCTGAGGCGAATGATTTGCCCGGATTGCCAAGATAGGATATTGACGATACGTATGTAGAGAAGATACTCATGCCTATCACCCATCCCGGAATGCTCTTGCCGGCATTGGTGAACTCTGTGGCACTCGACTTCTTGCTGTAGAACGAGCAGCCGAAGAATACTATGCCACCTGTGAAGAGCAAGAATACTATTATGTCTATTATGTTCATAAACAGGTTTTTGTCAGGTTTCCCACATAAAGTGTGTTACATGTCAAGCCTCTTGAGCGCCTCTGCAACCTTTATGCGCTCCGGCTCGTCGAATTTGTAGAATGGTGATGCGACAAAATCGCTGTTTATGATTCCCAGCTGCTGGCAGGCGCATTTAAGACCCTTCAGATAGCTTGAGCCATGGCGGCCGATATTGTATATCGACATTGATATCTGCATTATCTTCTGCTGCAGGGCTATAAGGGTATCGATGTCACGGTCTCTGGCGGCATTATACATACCGACATACAGCTCGGGGAACATGTTCGCACCACCGTTGACTCCGCCGTCAGCACCCATGATGACAAGCTCGCCCGTCATCTCCTCTGGTCCGCAGAGCATGGCAAAATCAGGATTGACTTTCCTTGCTGCATACATGACGCTCTGGAAGTATGTCGCATTGGCGCTCGAGTCCTTAAGGCCTACCACCTGTCTCATCCTCGCCAGCCGTGCCACAGTCTCTGGCGCGAAGCTGACCTTCACATGGCTCGGCATGTTATAAAGGAAAACTGGCAGTGGCAGCTGTGGCACAAGCTCCTCATAGAACTGTGCCAGCTCTGGCTGTCCTGTAGCGAAATAGTATGGTGGGGCGGAGACAAGTCCGTCCGCTCCACACTCCTTTGCCACGTTTGCCAGATGTATTGATTCTACTATGCTGGTGTCTGTTATACATGCGAGGAGTGGCAGGCGTCCTCTGTTTATGCGGCATGACTCGCGTATCATCTGCTCTCTCACAGCATAGGAGAGAGACTGTTCCTCGCCTGTTGTGCCGAGCACGAAGAGTCCATGCACTCCGCCGCGAATAAGATGTTCTATGAGACGTTCGAGACTTTCCACATCGAGAGTCTCATTGTCTGTGAGCGGTGTCACAAGTGGGGGTACAATGCCCCTTAATGGTGTTTTTGTAAGATCAAACATGATAGTATTTTGATTTTGGTTATGTTTCTCATCCGTATGCCCCTCCCTATATCGCCTCCCGTATTCTCGGATAAGAGGATAACGGCTCATAGGTGGATGCTGTCTGGCTTCCATGCCATGCTGTCTGGCTCTGCCCGAAGCCAGCATCAGCCTGTGGTCTGCTGGCTGTTTATTCTTCACAGATATCAGAGTTTCCCCGTTTTCCTGCGGCACAACGATGACCTGAGGGGAGGGTACGGAACAGTGTATGCTTGTTGCTTTGCAAAGATACAATAATTCTCAGCCTACTCCAAAATTTCGGATGTTTTTTTAACTCATATTGTATAATTCACCCTCAATAGCATCTTTTTCCATGACACACATTGTTACAGCCATGGAAAAGATGCCACATCAGGATCACCTGAGTATCTTCTTACCCCCTGACACATAGACTCCGTGTCCCAGTCTGCTCGTGTCGTCGCCTACATAACGTCCGTCAGCGGAGAAGATGCGATGCTTCCTGCTGTCTGCTCCGAGGGGGCGGTTTATGGAGGTCGGCTGACCAGGGACGACGACTGTCAAGGGCAGGCTCCAGTCGGATGTCAGGTCGTTATATGTGGCGCTGACGCTGACGGAGTATGTACCGGCAGGCAAATCGGTGAAGGTGTATGATGTCGCGGTTATTCCGCTGACGATGACAGGGGCGGTGTCAGAGCTGGAGGGTGACGACGGCTGGCCGTCGGCAAGAGCCTTTATATCATCGAGGGTCATGTCCCCGTCGTATATCCTCACCTCGCTCAGATAGATGCGTTTGTGTGGCAGGAATGCCACGGTGCAGTCTGTGTTGCACTCAAAGCTGATGGCGCTCTCCGAGTAGCTGTCGACACTATATGTGGCGACATCGAGCCTGTCGAGCGGTGCCGAGCCTTGCTTGTCGTATAGCGAGATGGTCATATAGTCCTCTCCTGCCTTATACGCCTTGGCTTGTGTATAGACTGTCAGATGGCCTGTCTGCGGGGAGACAGGTGGTGTCATGAGGTATCCGTCGGTAGAAGAGGAGCTTATCTTCACCTGGTCAACGTATGGGTAGACCTTATATCCCCGCCATCCGGGTGTCTCTGTGTAGTTGTCGAATTTCTCGGCTGTTATCTCACGGTCGCTCTTCGGCGAGCATTTTGAGAATGTCTCCTCCAGAAGCATCTTGCCGACAGATTGTGTGACAGGTGTCACTCTCACGGTGTAGCTGTCCGCATTATCTGCCGGCTGCCACTTGACAGTGAATCCCCCTGACGTGATTCCTGTTATCTCTGTTATCTCCGGTGTCTGCACGCCACCCCCGAAAATGAACGACACGTATCCGTTTTCATCCTCCTCTATTGATGTTATTGACTTGTGCATGAGGCGTGTGCCGTCGGCATTGGCGGTATTCAGCGTTGCCGCTGGCTCTGTGTTGTCTGTCAGGGCGTTGTTGTCAGCCATCCCCGGGTATGTGTCGCCAGCTATCTCCTGTGCTGATACGACATACGTCCCTCCCATCTTCATGCCATAAGAGTTGTCGGCTGGTATATACGTCATGCGCTGCCTGGTCTTGATATCATTGACGGTGTTCATCTCCCATGCCGTCTCGTCATAGTCTACATGAACGACGAGCAGACCGTGGCCGAGCTGTTCCGCTCCGCTATGCGTTGTCCATCGTCCGTTCTGCCTGTTCTCAAGGATATAATACTCGTCAGCATTCTTGTCGTTGTAGACCACGTATGCTTCCCCTCCATCGCTCAGCGGAGCCATCTTGCTTATGATACAGGGGTCTGTGAGCTCGACGGGTGTCAGCCATCCTGCCATCCATCTCTCGTATGCCGTATAGTCTGGCGGACACTCTCCATTCTGCCCATAGCCGTTATATGTACCCTGGCACATGACATCCCAGTCTGTCATGCCCTGCCCTCCAGAGTATGTGGTGTCATAGAAGTCGGGATATCCGAGACAGTGTGAGAACTCGTGGCATATAGTGCCTATGCCGCAGAGGATGCTCCCTGAGGTGCCTGACATCTCGGCCGACATGGCATAGGTGTCAATCCTTTTGCCGTCGAGCGTCAGCGGCCCGCTGCCATCGTTCCATTCAAATCCGTCGCTGAGACTCCACTCGTGGGGCCACACGGTATTCTCCGGGGCGCCCTCATTCTCCCCATATCCGGCGTAGACTATCATGACCTGGTCTACCTCTCCGTCCCCATCCCAGTCATAGTCGGCGTAGTTGACGCTCTCGTCAGCCAGTCTGGCTGCCTCCGCTGCCAGCTCCGCCACATGCATGTCATTGCCGTCGGTGTCGTTGGCTCCGTAATAGCTGAGCTTTTTGGAGACTGTGACAGGCCCTGCTACATCGAATGTGAGATCGAATGTGCCGTATGACTGGTCATAGAAATAGTCGTGGAGCGAGCCTGCATGATGGTTGTTGCTGTATCCTGTCTCGTTGAGCATGCGCTCCACTTCCTGCTGTGTCCCTGTTGCTACGGCCTTGTCGGCGAAGTTGACGAGAATCACGAGCCCCTTGTGTTTCCCTGTGAAGCGGCTCTGCTGTGCTGTGGCTGCCATGCCTTTTGCCATGTTCGTTTGTGGGCATATCCTCTTGGACCTCCGTGTGTTAGCGCTCTTGGCACGCAGTTCCCTGTTTGCCTTTATCTTCGCTATAGTCCACTCTGAGGCCATGGCCAGCCTGCCGTCGTCTCCTGCTGTCATCAGGCTGCCGTCTCTTGTGACGTACCAGTGGCCGTATTCATCTCCGACGAGCATTGCCTCTGTCTGTCTCCCATCCTTGAGGGTAACGCTGCGCCACACTGGGCGTGACGGCACACCATATACAGTTATCGCCATCATGATATTGATGACGGCGATAACTGTGGTTATAAGTATTGAGCGTTTCATTGTTTATGTTGGATTTCATCCGACGTTTTTGAGTCCGTCTGCCCTACGGTCAGTGTATAGCCGGAGGACAAGTCTCCCGATGCATGCTGCCTGCCTGTCAGTTGTGTACGAGTGTGCCTATCTCCTCTCCGTTTATGACGCGTCGGAGATTGCCGGGTATGTCCATATTGAAGACATATATAGGAAGGTCGTTCTGCATGCACATGGCTGTCGCCGTGATATCCATGACCTTCAGTCCTCTTGATATTACCTCCTGGTATGTTATATCGTCGAATTTTGTCGCCTCTGGGTCTTTCTCAGGGTCGGCGGTGTATATGCCGTCGACACGTGTCCCCTTGAGCATGACATCGGCCTCTATCTCTATTCCGCGGAGCGACGAGCCGGTGTCTGTGGTGAAGTATGGCGAGCCTGTTCCGCCTGACATGATGACCACTTCTCCTCTCTCCATAGCCTCTATGGCCTTCCATTTGGAGTAGAACTCTCCTATCGGTTCCATTCTTATCGCTGTGAGGACACGGTTCTTCTGTCCGATGGCTCCGAGTGCGGACGAGAGCGCGAGCGAGTTTATGACTGTGGCGCACATGCCCATCTGGTCGCCCTTGACGCGGTCAAACCCTTTGCCGGCTCCTGACAGGCCACGGAAGATATTGCCACCGCCTATCACGATGCCTATCTCTATTCCCATCTCCGCGATTTCCTTTATCTGTGCTGCGTACTGGTTGAGTCGCTCTACGTTGATGCCCTGCTTCTGTTCTCCTGCAAGGCTTTCTCCTGATAGTTTGAGAAGTATTCTCTTGAAACGTGCCATTCTTGTGTGTTTCTGTTTTATCTTGTTCTTTGTTATGGGGTGTGGTTATTCATTATCGGCTGATTTCATTGCCTTATATTTGGCTACATGGCCTCTCTATGTTTGCCAGCCTTGGAGAGAATCTGTCAGACATCGACATTCTTGCCCTTTATCATGAACTTCACCTCCTTGAAGGCGTATGAGCGTAACATGCCGTCCTCGTCCATGAGCACGAGCCGTCCGCTTGGCTCTATCGTTATCAGTCGGGCCATGAAGTCGCCGTCGGCGTCACGATAGTGGTGATAGCCCTGTCGGCGGTACAGCACAGAGAGGTAATCGGACATGATGCCGTCATAGTGTCCGGAGTCTATGATGTGCAAATAATCGTCAAAGTCGGCTATGATGCTGTTGAGGAGGTTTGAGCGGCTTATGGTGCGGTTTGTTATCTGGCGGACAGAGATTGGGTTCTTCGTAAGGTTCTCGAACGACTCCTGGTTGATATTGATGCCGACACCGAGGATGCAGTCCTTCACCTTCGAGCCTGCCAGCGAGCACTCTATGAGTATGCCGCCGAGCTTGTGGTCGTGCCAGTAGATGTCGTTAGGCCATTTTATCTCAATGTCTCCGATGAACATACGCAGAGCGTCGCGTATGGCGAGGGCTATGGCTTGTGAGAGCACGAACTGTCTGTTGGCTGGCACATTTTTCGGATGGCACAGTATGCTGAACAGGAGGTTCTCTCCGCTGTTGCTCTCCCATGTGTTCTTTCCTTGTCCGCGTCCGGCAGTCTGGTAGTCGGCCGTCACTACTGTCATCTCCTCGCCTGCTTGTGGCTTATAGTTGCGGAGGTACTCGTTGGTCGAGCTTGTCTCCTCTATTCTGATAATCTTGGCGTTTTCTGTGTTCATGGCGGTTATGTTTATTTGATTTCTTTCGGTTATTGTCCTCAGCCAGTCTCCCCGCTGTGGTTGTCTCCTCTCAGCGTGACACACTCACTCCATCACTCTGCCGGTCATGCTGTCGTGACTGTGCGTGTCCCATCAGCATTCTCGGTTATGGTGACCCTGAGGGTATCATCTGGCAGGATGTCCTCTATCAGCTCGGGCCATTCCATGAGACAGAGCGCTCCGCTGAAGAAATAGTCCTCGTATCCCATGTCATAGACTTCCTCAAGTTTCTTTATACGGTAGAAGTCAAAATGGTATATTGGCCCGTTGGCGGCAGTGTATTCGTTCACA
>SAMEA3663039__coassemble_224_pt1 | contig 18245 bp, 12 predicted proteins | sample SAMEA3663039__metabat2_low_PE_030 | metagenome-assembled genome bin SAMEA3663039 (sample SAMEA3663039) | pig gut metagenome | biome: pig gut; feature: pig-associated habitat; material: faeces | place: France | collected 2012 | reverse complement strand
GATTTATAGACGATTAGAAAATGATTTAACGTACTATTGTGAATGCGTAAGACGCTCTAATTGCAGCGAAATAATAAAACTCAGGTTTTCAAGATTATCTATACCTGATCAACCCGTGTTCCCAATAATGGAAACAGAGGATGTGGCTATTGTGTGTACAAAGGAGGATTTACAACTACCAGAAGTTTATGCGTTGCGCAAAGACTTTCCTTCGGGTTTGCCTCACACCAATGCTCGTCCTTATATTCATCCTGTTTCAATGTGTGTCAGTGATGTTCCATTTTCTGATATGCGCTTGCAGTTTAATGCCTATGATTTCCTTGGGTATATTCGCCGATGGTTCAACAAAAATAGTATAGGCGAATTGCATGAAAGCGATAGGCCTATGGAAGTTTATTTTCAGACTCAAGAGTTTTGCACCTTGCTTAATGAAAATGAAGAGAAAGCTTCTTTCGTCAAGTATGAACAAATCTTTGCTGGCTGTAGCAGATTGGGGTTTACAAGCAAACGATCTGAAGCAACCCATTTTTACGTGCCATTGATAGCTGATATTACAATTGCACAAAATATGGCCATCTTACCGACAGTAATGTCAGAACTCAAAACGTTGAGGATGAAAGATGGTAAGTCGATGTATGAATCTATTGACTCTATTGTTGCAAATACTGCATCTCGGGACAACTCATTGCCAATACTAGTAATCCTTTTTTTGCCAGAGAAAAAGAATCTATCTACAAGTACAGATCGCACGGAAATGTTTATGTTTCGCATTCATGTATCTGCGTGTGACATATACAAAAGATATAGAACACTTAGAATTGAAAATCCAGATGCTTACACAGAATGGTATGATAACATAAAAATCTCAATAGCATGTTTACTGCCACCTCCACACCGCTTGTGGAATAGAGATTGCAACAATAAGAATTCTAATCTACCCAAACTACAGAAAATTACTATTGTTGGGACCGGAACGTTAGGTTCTAACATAATGGATTCCATTGTTCGCAAAGGTATTTGCAAGAATCTTGCTATTGTAGATAGTGATGTTCTTCTTCCACATAATGTAGCAAGACATGTTTTGCCTCCTAAGGATGTAATGTTAAGAAAGGCATCTTCTCTAAAGAGGCATTGTTCTGGAATCTGTGGACAGAAAATCATATCAATTGACAAGAATTATTTTGAACTTGGCTTAAATGAGAAAAATATACTATTTTCAGAAGCAGAACTGATTCTTGATATCAGCACATCTGTTGCAGTGGAAAGATCACTTGCTCTTGATCCTTTTATTGAAACAAATTGTCGCCGTTCGTCTGTCTTTTTAAATCCAGGTGGGAACCAAATGGTACTCATTTTAGAGGATAAGAATCGAACTTGCCGATTGGATTTGTTGGAAATGGACTTCTTGCGCCAATTGATTATTAATAAAGATTTAGATGAGTATTTGGACGACATCAGACACCTGACAAGTAATCAGTTTACCTGCCGTTCGGAATCATTTGTTATTGACTATGATAACGTAAAAATACTAGCTTCATTATCCTCCAAAGATTTGCTCCGAGGAATAAATAATGATGCAGCTCTACTTCACGTATGGGCAATTGACAAAGAAACAGGTGAATCCAGAATAAACCCTTTGCCAATTAGTAACTGGCAAGTATTTTCTGTAAACGCTGCAACAATATATGTTTCGTCATTTGTTCAAAATGAAATCGAACAAGCATATTCCAAGAATAAAAATAATGAGACAGGGGGATGTTTATTTGGATGTTATGATAAAGATAGAAATATAATATATCTTCTGTATGCTGCAGATTCTCCAGAAGATAGCATTAAATCTCCTGCTTCATTCATTCGAGGTAGTAAAGGAATGAAAGAACTTGCTCAAAAGATTAGTAATAAGTCTTATTCCCAAATTGTATATCTTGGGGAGTGGCATACACACCCCAACATGAGTAACTCTCCAAGTGCAGATGACAAAAAACAATTTGATGTAATGTATGGACAATTACATGCTGAAGATTTACCTTTTGTCCAGGGCATTTATGGGGTAAATGGACTATACATTAATGCTAAAATTTAATAACAAAATAACTTATGTCACAATTCAAGACAGACGAATACACTCTAAAAGCTAGGATATATCCGACCCTAGTTGCAATGATACTACCCGCAGTAATTACGTTTGCAATGCTATGGCCATATCTGGATTATGTTTTCACTTCGATAGATATCGTAAAGAAGATTTTGACTTGCTTCCTTCCTGTCGCATTGGTATATAGTGCTGTTAGTTTCTTTTTTTGGTCATTAGCCCAAAGTATCTCTAAAAAAATCATTCAACAGCCTAAATTTCGACAAGATGAAACGAATATGCCTACAACAGTCTTTTTGTTATGGTCTGATGTTAACCTAAGTACTCAGTTTAAACAGAAAATTCATGAGAAGGTGTTGTCTAAATATGGATTAAGATTATTTTCACCGACAAAAGAGAAAAATAATCTCGAGGAAGCAAAAAGGACAATTGTTGACGCAGTAGGGAGAATGAGAGAAGATACAAGGAAAGATGAGATGCTATTACGCTATAATATAAAATATGGTTTTAGACGTAATTATCTCGGAGCTTCAATCTTGGCTATTGTATTCACTTTATTTTTGTGGTCTATCAATATATGGGTTAACCATCTTCTGCCAAATCTTTGGTTTTATTATGGTGGAATTTTACATATAATTCTATTTGGATTGATGTATTGGAGTGTAACAAACTCTGCTGAAGATTATGCAAAACAATTATTTAGAGCATTTTTGAAAGACAATGTATAGAACGATAATCGGGGCGACTCATCACGAGCCGCACCGACGTTGTCTTTGGCAAAACAGGCGATAGTCTTCTCACTAAATTACAATGCGTAAGAAATAAGGATGTGTTAAAATGAGGTGGCCAAATACACGTTGACATTTTGATTGTCAAATGGTACCAACAAATCAATGTCAGTCTTGTCCGACAATCTTCAGTTGGGGTGTTATTTTAGGCTTCAAAGTTATGCGGTCAAAACTTTGGCGCTTTGTCTCATCTGCCATATCAGCGTATATCTGTGTTGTGACAACATTCTTATGACCGAGCATATGCTGAACGGCATAGATACTTGTTCCTGCGTCAACCTGCAATGAACCGAAGGTGTGACGCGAACAGTGGTAACTGATACGCTTGGTCACTCCACTTGCGTCAAGCCACTTCTTCAGTGGTTTCTGTGTCATGTAGTTCTTGAGACCAGCAAACACTTTGTCAGTTGGCTTACGTTCAGGATCCTCATCATAAAAACCAATGAGTTCAAGTGCTTCCTCGCTGATAGGATTCTTGATGAGCTGCTGAGTCTTCTGCATACGGACAGTGATAAACATGCCTCCGTTACCATAAGGTTGAAGTTTGTTCCATGTGAGTGCCATGATGTCACTCTTACGAAGTCCTGTAAGACAAGAAAAGAGGAAGGCAACCTTCAACACTTCAAACTTGCAAGGTGTCTCTGCAAGTGTGATAAGCTCTTGCTGTGACAGATGTTCCTTCTCCGTTGGTATCGTGTCTATCCTGTCAAGGAAACCATTCGGATTCTCCTTGATCTTGTGGTCACGATAGGCAGTGTGAAGTACAGCGCGGAAGGTTGACCAATAACCTGCAGCAGTATTGGTGTGCAGCTTCTTTTCAGTGCGGTGTATCTGTGGCGTTGCCTGCAAATACTCCATGAATCTGACGCAGAGGTTAACGTCAATCTCTCCGAATGTGCACTTGCCTTCCACGAACCTCTCGAAGTACTTATACACGTTCTCCCACTTGGTGTTCTTCTCTTCTGCCTTCTTCTTTAAGTAGGCGAGAAAGTCACCTTTCTGCTTTTCTTTGTCAAAGAAATCGTATCGCTCATTGACGATACTCTCAAAGCGACGGCAGCGGATGGCTTCTGCCTTCTCCGTCATGTTGTCGTTGTAGTCACGTTCACGCTGGTTCTTTGGCTTGGAATAGATGTAGATGCCGAGTGACTCATGTCGCTGAACCTTCATTGTTGACTCATCCCTATAGCCAGGATAGTAGTCAAGATAGAAGCTCTGCATCGTTCCATTCTTTATTGGACGCTTGCGCAAGGTGACTGTCTTACAAATGTTACTCATGTGTAATATCAGTTTTTAGTGAATAATCGAGGTTATGCGTCTCATAGCGAGGGCAAAGTAACTACATTATGTGGCGATTATCAATATTATATGTTGTAATGCGTCAGTAATTACTCAATAATGGGTTTTGCTGGTGGTTGCTGTGTCCTCTTTGGTGAGTTACGCTTGTAGTTTTACTCTTTTCAACTGGTTTATGTTGGATAATCATGCTATGATGTATGAACCGAATTGTGCCATTCGCTCTGCCATAACACCATCTATCTCCTCCTTGAGAAGTAGGTTTCTGACTCCTACCTTTACCTTGGTGAGATTTCTTGCTTTTACAATGACACCCACATTGGCGGTGGACATTCCGTATTTCTCAGCAACCTCTGCTGTGGTATAGTATCGGTCGTCAGAAACGAGGTCGGTTCTGCGGAGTTCATCCAGATGATCTTTTGAATAGTAGGTAATGCCGTATTCTCGTTTGGTTGGTATATGATGACGATAGGCGTATGAATGAATGGAACCTGAGTTCATGCCATAGAGTTGAAGGACTTGCTCGGTTGTTACCCATTCCTTGATGTTGTCTGCATCGAATGTTAATCCGAATAGTTCATCCATGTGCTTTCGGCTATAATAGTTCTTGCCTGCTATTCTGCAAACAGGAATCTCGTTTTTCTTGGCAGAGGTGTATAGCCAGGATTTCTTGACCTTATATATATGCATGACTTCTTCGCCAGATATGTAGTCAAGTGGTTCCTTGGAATAGGGTTGCGTTGTTCCATTCCCTTTTGTCACATTTTCCTTTGACGAAAGGGAAGAGGAAGATTTTGCCTTCTTAGGCTTAGATGTGGGAAGGACACGGTGGTATGGATTGCCGGCAAGCATCTGTTCGATGTCTGCCTTGCGGATGAATGCCATTCTTGAACTGATGCGTGATGCTGCCAGTTTACCTTCGTTTACCAATTTGTAAATGTACTGGCGAGAGCATCCCATAAGGATGGCTGCTTTTGAAAAGGTAAGGTATTCCTGGCTCTGCACATCAATGACAGGTTTAACGGCATTGATGAAGTTACGTTGTTTCTTCTTGCGAGCCTCTTTCGCCTTGGTTTGGCATTGCTCTGAGCAATACTTCTGCATTCCGCTTCTTGCTACGAACTCTTTTCCGCAGAATGCGCACTTTCTGATTGTCTTCATTTTGATGCGATTTTGATGGTTTTACACTCGTTTTGTGTATCTCCACCGTTTTGTCAATCATGATGCACTATGTTCAACCTATGTCAACTCATTTCGCATCGTCACGATTCCCGAAGATATGACCGCATCTTTGTCTTCACTTGTTCACTCCTGTCAACCCTTGTCAACTGAGTCCGCAAAGTGACAAAAAAATAGCTCCTCACATTCTCCGCGGTAGAAATACGTTGCAAATTTAAGCGGAAAATTGGGAACCACCAAATATCAGATTTGAAGTGTTAAAATTTAGAAAGTGCTGTATTTCAGTATTTTATTATTTCTTTGTATCAGTTATTATCAGTTGTTTTGGTATGGTTACATACAGCCACTGAAAGCTATGTTTCCTATACTCTTCACGCTATCAGGGATTTCTATTGAGGTAAGAGATTTGCAGAAATTGAAAGCTAAGTTTCCTATACTCTTCACGCTATCAGGGATTTCTATTGAGGTAAGGTATTCGCATCCCCAGAAAGCATTATCCCCTATCACCCTTGTGCCATCCTTTATTTTGTAATCTTTCACATTATATGGCACACGTATCAACTTTAATCCATCAGCTGTGTATTCAGCGCCATACTCATCCTTAATTGCATTGTAATGTTCTTCTTCCGTGATTTCAGTGCTTAAAACATCTATTGCAGGTTTCTCAGGTTCTTTCAGCAGAAGGAGGCGGAAGGAGACTAAGCTGAGGCTTTTCTTCGCTAAGGATAAAAGGAATACGCCTAACAGTATGGACAGTTCGCTATCTGATGACAATTCTGTGATGGCTTTTAGGGCTGGTGATTGGCCAATGTCATGATAGTCATTTGCCGAAAAGAGAAGCCGTCGGCTGCGCCATATTGATGGTAGAGCTGTGGACTGAGCGCAATAGACTTCAATGACAATGCGATGGTAGCTATGGAGAAATCGTCGATATGCTCATCGAACGATTCCTTGTCGCGTAATGGGTGGCGGAAATCGGGGCTGCCTAACTCACATGCCTCGCGTCCCTCCATAGTAGAGACATACATTCCATCGTAGTCCACCAACACCAACGCCCCGTCTTCCCGCACAAGAATATTGTCTGGCTTCAGGTCTCCATGGGCAAATGGCTGTGACAGCAGCCATGCTCCCATCTTGCAGAATCTGTATGCGAGCATCTGCAAATCATATGTGTCATCTATATGTTGCTTCAAGTAAGCGTCAAGAGGTTGCCCCTCCACCCATTCCATCACCAATACAGGGAACTCTTCTTCGTCACAGCTTTCGCAGCATACGAATAGTTCGCGCTCAAGATATCGCACATGAAGCAGATAGGGCGAAGATACGTAGTTAAGCTCTTCTGATATCAGCCTATAATACTCGCTACGCTGTTCCTGCTCTTTAATAAAACACTTCACTGCAAAGAGCCTGTCGTTGAATACATCCTTCATCTTGAATACGACAGCAAAGTTTCCGACCGACATCACGGGATTTCCGTTACTGTCAAGCACAGGACGCAGACTGCTCAGTTTGTCGAAGTTATCCTCTGCTGAGCGTATGGCATCTATATATTCTGATATCAAGGGGTATTGCATAGTAGAAGATTAGCACAAGGTTCTTAGGTATAGTTATTTGTCCTGACACATTAAGTGCGTATCGGTCAGGGATGATTGTGCGCATTATTGTCAGCGGGCTGTTATGCCCTGGCGCTTCAGCTCGTCAGCTACGGTGCACAGCTCGGCATACCATTCCTCTCCGAAACGGCGTATGAGAGGCTCACGCAGGAACTTATATACCGGCATGTGGATGGCCTTCCCCTTCTTGCGGCCGTCGACGCAGATGTCCCATCTGTGATAGTTCAGCGCTGTCAGTCCGTTAGGCAGACTCTTCACGCGGATAGGGTAGAGGGCGCAGGATATGGGCTTCACCCATCTTGTCTTGCCTGCACGGAAAGCCTTCTCTGTAGCGCAGAGGCAGCAGTCCTTTACGGTGCATGGTGTCGTCTTGCCTGTCACGCCGTCAGGGTTGTCGAGCGTTATGTCATCATAGTATGTGAATACGCAGTCCTTGCCGTTCACTATGCTTGTCACGAGGTCGCCCTCCTGGTCGGTGTATGCCACGCCTTGTCTGTCTATCACCCCCTGTGCTGAGGCTGAGAGGTCGGGCCATACGGTGTCGAGGACATCCTCAAGATGCCCCACCTCGTCGAGTGTGACAGGGGCTCCGGCGTCTCCTTCTATGCAGCAGCGGCCCTTGCATGCTGTGAGGTCACAGCAGAACTCCTCTGTTATGATGTCCATTGACACCAGTGTGTCTTGTATCTCGATAATCATTCTTGTGTCGGTCAAATATCTTTCTTTGTTTCCATCACCATTGTCAGCATGGTCTTTCATGCTTTTCCCGGTAGCGGCCAGCCAGTCTTCTTCTGTGTGTATAGGCTTCCTCGCTGTGCTGTCAATCCTCTTTCCTTGCTGGCATTGCAGTGTCGGTGGTCTCCTCTGGAGTGCTGTTGATGTCGTCCATCTTGTGCTTCACACAGAGCATCGTGATGTCATCGCTCTGCTCCGCGCCCGACGCGAAGTCGTTGACGGTTGCGAGGATATTAGCTGCCAGCATCTGGGCTGTGGTGCATTTGCTTGCGCTCCTCACGGTCTTCAGCGTCATCTCGTTGCCAAATATCTGGTGCTGGAAGTTCTCTGCCTCTGTCACGCCGTCGGTATAGAGCAGCATTGTGTCGCCTGCTGCGAGTGTGGTCGACTCTGATGTGTAGCAGAAGTCAGGGTCAATGCCGAGCGGAAGGTTTGTCATAGGCTTCAGGAAGTCCACCTCTTCGCCTCGTATCATGATAGGCGGGTTATGTCCGGCATTGCAGTATTCGAGTCTCCATGTCTTCGTGTCGAGCACTCCGACAAATAGTGTGCAGAACATATTCTCATCGTTTCCCTCTGCAAGGCCGATGTTCATGGAGTCGCATATCCTCGCGGCGTTCGTTGTACGGCGGCTGATATTGCGGAACAGGTGTCCTGCCACGGTCATGAGGAGTGCTGCCGGAACGCCTTTGCCTGATACGTCTCCGATACAGAAGAAGAGGAAGTCGCGGGTCTCTCCGTCGCTTCCTGTCGATTGTCTCACGAAGAAGTCGTAGAGGTCTCCGCCCACAGTCTTTGCGGGCTTGATGAGTCCGTAGACATCAATGTCCCCCCTGTGTGGTGGCTCTGTGGGGAGCATGCCTTTCTGTATCTGTGCCGCGATAGATATGTCACGCTCCATGGAGACTTTCTGCTTTGTCGTGTTGCGCAGGTCGAGGATATACTGTTTCAGGGCCTGCTGCATCCTCACGAAGCTGTCTCTCAGCTGTCTTATGTCTGTATGCTGGCGTATCTCTGGCAGTGTGACATCAAAGTTCCCGTGTGATATCTCCTCTGTCGCTATGGCTATCTCCTCAAGCGGATGCAGGTACCATCTGAGTGTGAGGATGATGGCGAGGGCCATGAGTATGAAGAGTATGGTCAGCATGAGGTATGTGAAGGCGACGATGATGAGCGTCATATTGCTACGGTCGTCGTCGGGGACAGTGACGTATATCTTCCATCCTGTGCGCTCTATCTCCTTGCTCGATGTCGCTCCGCTCTCCGTTATCTTGAAGTCAACGCCTTCACTCACCGGGCTGTTTATGATGTTTATCTTCTCCACGGCCAGTGTGTCAGCCGCCCTTGTCTCTCTTGCCCTGTCCGGATGGTATATGTACGCCCCGTCTTTTGACACGACGCTGATGGTTGTCCGCTCAGAGTTGCGTTCTCTTGTCACGATGTCTTTCAGCCAGTTGAGCGGTATGTCAGCGCACAGCACACCGTATGTCTTCCCGTTATGTGTGTGGAGAGGTGTTATGAATGTGACGCATGTCTTGCCTGCACTGTTGCGGTATGGCTCTGTCCATGTGCTCTCATGGTGTTCCCAGACATATTTCAGGCGGCTCTCTATCTTTGGGTTTATGCTGCGGAATGCCGCGATGTACACACTGTCGAGATTAGCTATGGCGCGCACGCTGTCGCATAGCTGCTTGCTGTTTGTTGTCGTCAGGCGCTTTGTCTGTGACGACAGGGCACCTGCCTTGACGGCATTCTCTATGCGCAGGAGGTGGGCATCGACTGCCTGGGCCACGATGGTGGTCATCGTGATGCAGCGGTTGCTGTTGTTCACCATGTTCACAACGTATATTATGCTCTTGGCAAAGCCCCATCCTAAGATGCCGAGCGTAATGAACAGTGTGATGTTTATGCGGAACGACAACGACGATATTAATCTCTTGAAACGTAACATCTGGGTATCTCCTCCTTCTTTTCTTGTGCTGGTGTGGTTAGCTGTGTGCATGGCTTGCGAGGGTAGGGGCATGCCATGGCTTGTTGTTGCAAAGTTAATATTTAGTTTCCATATTCCCAAGCGTAGCCTCGTTTTTTTTCTGCCAACATGAAAATCAGATGTCGCAGGATATGGTGACGGACACTATCTCGTCATGAGTCTTATTCTCCAGACAGACAGTGACATTATCGCCACAGAAACTGTGATGGCCAGGGGCAGCCATGAGCCGAGTGCGTCAGATATGCTCATGTCGTATGACTCTGGCCATATCTGGAACGCGATGAAGGCGAAGCTGTTATTCAGCCAGTGGATGATTATGGCTGGTATGATGCTCCTTGTCCGCATTGTCAGCCATCCTAAGAGTATGCCCATGAGCATGGCGTGTGGCATCTGTGCCGGATTGAAGTGTACGCCGGCGAAGAGGAAGGCGGTCATAATGATGGCTGTCCACCGCGCCTCAGGCCGCTCTCCGACATTCTTCGAGAAAACACCGTAGGCTTCATGGAGTATAGCGCCGCGGAATACAACCTCCTCGGCTACGGGGGCGAGGAGACCGACAGCTATATAACCCCATGGCGAGGAGAGCATCTCGGGCAGCACATCGGCAAGGACATCCTGCTTCAGCGACTCGGGGATGAGACCCTCTATCCATAGCAGGGGGACAAGGGCTGAGAGCCCAAGCACGATATGCCAGGGGGAGAGGACCCGGAGGATGTTGTCATGTGAGACACGCATCATGTCTGCCGGTATCCAGCGCCGCACGAGGAAGCTGGCCAGGATGACGGCATTGCTTGCCGCTGAGGCTGCAATCATCTTCCCGCCCAGGCTGGCCGACGGGTCAGCGTTCATGTCCCAGAGCATTGTCACGCCGTAGGTCACGACACACTGGATGATGATGAAGAGTATGAAATATAGGATTACTTTACGCATCTTTCTTCTTTTTTCCTGTTTATTCTTTGATGTTCCTGATTATTCTTGCCTATAGTCCGTATTATCCTTCCCCCTGCCTTTCATGAGTCCGTGGGCCTCGTCTCTCCGCCCTTCCTCCATGAGGCTTCTCACGAGAGACGACGAGACGGCTTTCCCCTCGAACAGCCCGCACTCCTCCGGCTGTGGCCCCTCGATGACCTCTATCCCCATCTCGCGCCCATAAGCCTCATAAGAGTGGAAATCTTCTGACGGCGAGCGCTTCCCGAAACGGTTGTCATAGCCGAGCACCAAGAGCCTGACATCGAGCTCACCACGCAGGGTGTGGAGCATGAAGTCGCGGGCTGGGGTCTCCATCATCTTGCGGTCGAAGGGAAGGACGACGACTCTCTCCACTCCCGTCGACTTCAGCGCGGCGACCTTCTCGTCGAGCCTCATGAGGCTCTTTGGGGCACGCTCGGGGCATATTACCTCCATGGGGTTGCGGTCGAATGTGACGACAATCGTGCCAAGGCCACGCTCGGAGGCTGCACGGAGCATACACTCGATGACCTTGCGGTGACCACGGTGGACACCATCGAAAACGCCTATCGTGGCAGCATATTCTTTCTTCATAATGTTGTTCTTGGCTATGCGTTCATGATGAGTCTGGAGTTTCATGCGTCCTCCGCTTCCGGGACGGTTCCCTGACCTTGCCGCCCGGCCGTGCAGGCAGTGTGGCTTGCATACAGCCGCCTGCCTTTAATGAATGAAGGGCGCATGACACTCATTCCTGGCATGATACACACCGGATTCACTTATATGGCGGTTCCTGGCCGCCTGCTTTGTATATATCTGTATATCTCGCCTATGATGACAACGGGCGATGTCGCCACGATTATTGTCAGCCACTCTGCGGCTGACAGGGGGACACAGCGGAACATCTCGCCTCCGAATGTCACTATGGCCCACTGGCCCGCTATGATGATGCAGAGCACAGAGAGCATGCCGCGGCGGGCGTACAAGCGGCGGAACGCACTGTTGCGCGAGCCGATGGCCGAGGCGTTGAAGAGATTCCACACCTGGAGCATGACAAACGTCGTGAAGAACCATGTCAGCTCACGTGTGCTGATGCCTACAGCGTTGGTATCGGCGCTGCCGAGGTCAACACCCCGCTCACAATAGAGGAGGAAGGCGAACATGACAGCGAACATGAGCATGCCTGTCACGACAATGCCGCGTATGATGCCGCGCGTCAGGATGAAGTCGGTCTGGCTGCGGGGCTTGTCTGCCATCACCTCACGCGACGGCGGGAGAGAGGCGAGCGCAAGGGCGGCAAAGGTGTCCATGATGATGTTCACCCATAGTATCTGCGTGATGGTGAGTGGCATCTCCGTGCCTACAATAGACCCGGCTATGACAAGAGTGAGAGCCACAACATTGACAACGAGCTGGAAGAAGAGGAACCGCTGGATGTTCTTGTACAGCGAGCGGCCCCACATGACGGCGTTGACAATAGAGCGGAACGAGTCGTCGAGGAGGGTCATGTCCGATGCCTCCTTGGCCACATTGGTGCCAGAGCCGAGCGACAGTCCCACATGTGCGTGGTTCAGGGCTGGCGCGTCGTTGGTGCCATCGCCTGTCACAGCAACCACCTCGCCACACTTCTGGAGAAGGCTGACAAGGCGCTGCTTGTCGCTGGGGCGTGCGCGAGACATGACACGGAGGTCGCTGAGTATGCCCAAGGCCTCGTCGTCAGAGAGACGGCTGAACTCCGCACCGGATATCGACCAGCGTCCCTGTCTCCCGTCATCGTCCGTCCCGCCGCCTATGCCTATCTGCCTTCCTATCTCGCATGCGGTGGCGTCGACATCGCCAGTGACAATCTTCACGTCTATACCAGCGTCATGACACTGGCGTATGGCGCCGGCAACATCAGGGCGGATAGGGTCGGCTATGCCGAAGACGGCCTGCATGTGGTATGCCCCGTCGCCGTCCTTGAAGGCGAGAGCGAGAGTGCGCATGGCTTTCGACTGGTAGCGCTGGAGGACCGACTCGATGCTGCCGCGCTCAGAGGCTGGCATCTCACACTGGCCCATCACTATCTCCGGCGCTCCCTTCAGGTAGCTCCGCTCAGAGCCGTCGGCCATCATTACCGTTGTCACCATCTGCTTCGTCTCTGTCGTGAAAGGCTCCTGACGCGTCACTCTGGCGGCTTCTCTCAGATGGCTGTACTCCTTCCCGTTACGCTCCATCCACATCAGCAGGGCGGCCTCAGTAGGGTTGCCGATGCCTTTCCCATTGTCCAGATGCGCCGTCGTGTTGGCGGCTATGCCCTCATAGAGCCTGTCGCGGTCGTCGTCATATATCTCACACTCTGCCACCTGCATCTTGTTCTGGGTCAGTGTGCCTGTCTTGTCGGTGCATATGACGGTGACGGCACCCATCGTCTCACATGCGTGCAGCTTCCTGACAAGGTTGTTGCTCTTCAGCATACGGCGCATGTTAAGGGCGAGAGAGAGCGTGACGGCCATGGGCAGACCCTCCGGGACGGCCATCACGATGAGCGATACGGCCATCATGAAATATTTCAGGACGATAGCCGCCATGCGCAGATAATCAGCGTCAGGGCTGCCTATTGTCGACCATAGCGGATTGACAAGGATGTCGTGGCCGAGGAAAAGGACGGCGGCGGCGATGGAGAGGATAAACCCGAACTTGCTGATTATCTTACCGAGACGGTCGAGCTGTAGGCTCAGCGGGGTCTTGACAGCGGTCTTCTCGCTCGATGTGCGTGCCACGCGTCCTATCTCCGTCTCGTCGCCGACAGCAGTGACGACGAACCGCCCGCGGCCGTTCATGACCATTGTCGAGCGCATCACATAGTTCCGGGCGTATGTCCCGTCATTCCCCGGTGCGCCTGATGGTGCCGCAGGCTGTCCCTCAGCAGTATCCTCCGCCTGATTCTCGCTGCCCGCGCTCTTGCCCGTGATAGGCTCGCCCGTGAGCATCGACTCGTCTATCTGCAGCGAGTTGCTCTCGTCGAGGATACCATCAGCCGGAACCTCATCGCCTGTCTCTATTATCACCGTGTCGCCAACAACGACATCACGGCGGGCTATGAGCTGCACACGGCCCTCACGCACCACCTTCACCTTCTGCTCCTCATTAAGCTGGGTGAGGACATCAAACTTCCTCGCGGCGTCCATCTCGAAGATGAACCCTACGGTAGTGGCGAGGAATATGGCGAAGATTATGCCGATGGTCTCGATATACTGGTGCTCGACAATGGCGAGGACAAGCGAGATGGCCGCGGCCACAAGGAGAGCCTGGATTATCGGGTCACGGTATTTCTCTATATAAAGCATCCATAACGACTGCTTCTTCGGGGGGGTGAGGATGTTCTGCCCGTGCTCGCGGCGTGAGGCGGTCACCTCATCTTCCGTAAGCCCCTGGGGGCGGTTCTGGTATGTCATGTCTTCTTGGGTTTTCTTCTTGTCTTCTATCTGTTTGTGCTATGTCTCTTCCCGCGGCAGCCGCATGGCGGTCCGGGCTGTTGTCATCCTGATGCCCACCATCGGCCTCCTAGGCCATTCCGCATGCCGGCAGAGACGCTGTGGCAGCATGTGTCGCGGCCACAAAAGAAAGACCCACCACTTCACAGGAGTGTGTAGCGGTGGGTCTGTGCCTTACCTTATGTCATGCCGCAGCTTGAGGCTTGTGGCATGACATGTATAATATTGCTTGTGGACTATCCACTCCGATTAGAAGTCGAACTTGTCAAGTGCGTCAGAGAAATCCATTGGAGCCTCTGCCTGCTCAGCATTGTGCTCTGGACGTGGACGACGCTCTCCACGCTCTGGACGTGGGCGGCGCTCGCCTCTCTCTGGACGTGGACGACGCTCACCACGCTCTGGACGTGGACGGCGCTCGCGCTCCTGATAACCCTCTGGCTTCTCGATGAGCACACGGTGAGACAGCTTGCACTTGCCAGTCTTCTGGTCTATGTCGATAAGCTTCACCTGTATCTTGTCGCCTTCCTTTATTCCTGCCTCCTCGACAGTCTCCAGACGCTTCCAGTCAATCTCCGAGATATGGAGCAGACCGTCCTTGCCCGGGAGAATCTCAACGAAGCATCCGTAAGGCATGATAGAGCGCACTGTGCCCTCATATACCTCGCCTATCTCCGGCACTGCCGCTATGGCGCGTATCTTGGCTATAGCCGCGTCAATCGACTCCTTGTTTGGAGCGGAAACCTGGACATGGCCAACACCGTCAGCCTCCTCGATGGTTATCGTTGCGCCAGTGTCTTCCTGCATCTGCTGGATAATCTTTCCACCAGGGCCAATCACAGCGCCAATGAACTCCTTGGCGATGTCGATAGCAACAATGCGTGGCACATGTGGCTTCAGCTCTGCACGTGGCTCGGCTATCGTGTCGGTGATGCAGTTGAGGATATGCTCACGCCCTGCCTTTGCCTGGGCCAGAGCCTTCTCGAGTATCTCGTATGACAGACCGTCACACTTGATATCCATCTGTGTCGCTGTCAGACCGTCCTTAGTGCCCGTTGTCTTGAAGTCCATGTCGCCAAGGTGGTCCTCGTCGCCGAGAATGTCAGAGAGGACAGCATACTTCTCCTCGCCAGGGTTCTTTATCAGACCCATCGCGATGCCCGAAACAGGCTTCTTCATAGGAACACCTGCGTCCATGAGAGCAAGCGTGCCGGCACATACCGTAGCCATCGATGATGAGCCGTTCGACTCAAGAATCTGGCTCACAACACGCACCGTGTAAGGGAAGTCAGCGGGTACCTGGCCCTTCAGCGCACGCCATGCCAGATGGCCATGGCCTATCTCGCGGCGGCCTACACCACGCTGTGCCTTGGCCTCGCCAGTACAGAATGGAGGGAAATTGTAGTGGAGGAGGAAACGCATGTAGCTCTTGTCGAGAACATTGTCAACCATCTTCTCGTCCATCTTGTTGCCCAGGGTCACTGTCGTCAGGGACTGTGTCTCGCCACGGGTGAAGATAGACGAACCGTGTGGCATAGGCAGAGGGCTCACCTCACACCATATCGGACGGATATCTGTAGTCTTGCGGCCATCGAGACGAACACCCTCGTCGAGAATACAGCGGCGCATAGCGTCCTTCTCAACATCGTGGTAGTACTTGTCCACAAGAGCGTTCTTCTCCTCAAGCTCCTCCTCTGAGAGCTCGCTGTGAGCTGCGGCGTATGCCTCCTTGAAGTCAGTGACAATCTTCTCGAAAGCCTCAGCGCGGGCATGCTTCTCGAGAGCCTGCTTCACAACATCGTAGCACTTCTGGTAGCACTCTGCCTTAACCTGCTCGCGAAGGTCGTCATCGTTAACCTCGTGGCAGTACTCACGCTTCACATCCGTGCCCAGCTCCTTCATGAGCTCATACTGCATCTCGCACATCGGCTTGATAGCCTCGTGGGCTGCCTTCAGCGCGTTCAGGAGGTCAGCCTCCTGAACCTCCTTCATCTCGCCCTCAACCATCATGATGTTGTCCTTCGTCGCACCTACCATGAGGTCCATGTCGGCAGAGGCCATCTGCTCGAATGTAGGGTTGATGACATACTCTCCGTTGATACGTGCTACACGTACCTCTGAGATTGGATACTCAAACGGTATATCTGAACATGCCAGGGCACAGCTTGCAGCGAAACCTGCAAGAGCGTCAGGCTGGTCAACGCCGTCTGCTGAGAAAAGAATTACGTTGACGAATACCTCGGCATGGAAATCGCTTGGGAACAGCGGACGGAGGGCGCGGTCAACCAAACGGCATACGAGAATCTCATCATCGCTCGCCTTGCCCTCACGCTTTGTGAAACCACCCGGGAAACGGCCGGCAGCGGCATACTGCTCACGGTACTCCACCTGGAGTGGCATGAAATCGGTTCCTGGTACTGCATCTTTTGCGGCGCAGACTGTGGCAAGAAGCATCGTGTTGCCCATACGGAGCATACAAGAGCCATCAGCCTGTTTCGCCAGCTTTCCTGTCTCAATGGTTATCTGACGTCCGTCAGGCAATGAGACTGTCTTTGTGATTACGTTCATTTGTTTTGTTTAGCATCAATAAAGGGAGACACACAATGTGCCCCTCCCTGTAATAACATCTTGAAAATTATATAATAACTTTGCAAATGTAGTCATTTTATAGCATTATGGCAAATACAACCACCCTTTATTATGTTTTTTTAAGTATATACCATACTATTATGAAGATTATCCCTCACCACGCCTTTATATCCAAAAGCGACACTCACCCTTCTCCTCCCCAATAGCCTCTCGCCCGTTCTCGTCGCCCCGTCGCCGCTCCATCGCTTAGCCTTTCGCCCATTGTTGTCGTCCCGTCGCCGCCCCATCGCTTAGCCTTTCATTCCATTCACTCCCCCAGCCCCATCAGTCAGCCCCAACCAAATAAGGCCATAAGACAACAGAAAAACAAAAAAAATGATAAAAAATTTGCACGGTTCAAGAAAAAGCCGTACCTTTGCATCCGCAATCATCAAGATTGTGATTTTCACCAAGTGAATATCGGACTTGTAGCTCAGTTGGTTAGAGCAACAGACTCATAATCTGGAGGTCATAGGTTCAAGCCCTATCTGGTCCACTCTGATAATCAAGCAGTTAAGCCAAAAACTTAACTGCTTTTTCTTTTATTAGTGACCTTCAAGTGACCTTTTCGAGACAAAACTCATCTCCCGTGACCTTTTGAAATTTCACGAAATGATTAGTAATTGAGCGACATTTCAATTACTAAACGAAGATAACCAATGACACCTTTTCTCGCAATGGAGCCATTAAACGCTGTGTCATAACAAGGAGGGTCTCCGCAAACTAAAGTCGTTTTAATTAAGCCTCCAGAGACAAAGAAGTTTATTAGAGAATTCCCCGGAACCCTCCTTTGTCTGGTTCCTTTCGCTTAACAACACCCCATTCTTGTTGTGCCTTAATTCTCGTTGCAATAGTTTGGCGTGATTTACCTGTCTGGATTGCCATCTGTGTGGTTGTAATGAACTTGTCAGATACTAATAGCTCAACGATTTTTGGGTCTGCTTCTGTAAGGTTTTTGTAAAGTTGTCTGTCTGACCACTTGATTCATTATTGCTTTCTGGGGAATTCGCATCACTGACATACACGCCTTCAATGGCATCTATTACATGAACTCCTGTGCAAATATTGTTAAAAAATCAAGCCATAACACAAGTTTTTCAATATTTATGGTACATATATTCAATGGATTTTAGTATCTTTGTGTCAAATATTAAGAAATTTGCATGGAAAATCTGAATAGAATCAAAGGAGCATTGGCTGATGCTGGTAAAACTGGCGTCTGGCTTGCTGGCCAATTAGGGAAGGATCCCGTAACGGTTTCCAAGTGGTGCACAAACACCACACACCCCGATTTGCAGACGCTGGCAAAGATCTCGGAATTGCTAAACATTGATATAAGAGAACTTCTCGTTAAACGTAAAGTGAATATTCAACATGACTTATAATGAATATCTTTCATGTGCAGAGAAACATCTAAAAGGGTGTAAATCACTTTTAGAATCATACAATGCAGGAAGAAGTTCTGATACACACGTTTGGTTAGAATTATATTATATTGCAGGGTAC
>SAMEA3663039__coassemble_214_pt1 | contig 19325 bp, 12 predicted proteins | sample SAMEA3663039__metabat2_low_PE_030 | metagenome-assembled genome bin SAMEA3663039 (sample SAMEA3663039) | pig gut metagenome | biome: pig gut; feature: pig-associated habitat; material: faeces | place: France | collected 2012 | reverse complement strand
TGAAGAAATAGTCCTCGTATCCCATGTCATAGACTTCCTCAAGTTTCTTTATGCGGTAGAAGTCAAAATGGTATATTGGCCCGTTGGCGGCAGTGTATTCGTTCACAATGGCGAATGTTGGCGATGTTATGACATCCTCAACGCCAAGCTCCTCGCAGATTGCCTTTATGAAGGTGGTCTTCCCTGCTCCCATCTTCCCATAGAATGCTATGACATGGCTGTCGCCTATGTTATTGACGAATTCTCTTGCTGCCTGGCGGATATTGTCGATATTGTCTATTGTGAGTCTCATGATTCAGCTTTTTCATCCTTTCTGTTCACGAATGCAAAGATAATGATTTTTCTTTAAAAACATTAATAAACCATGACCTTTTTTTAATTTATGAATAAAAATGTGCATGTATCAGCCGTTCACATAGCTTTTTTTAGGAGCATAACGGAAGAGGGGTGGCAGATAAGGATTGTAAGCAGTGCGAATGGGCTCTTTATTTATATTGAAACGAGCGCTCATTCAGAGTCTTTTGGGCGCTCATTCAGTACCTCATGCACGATTGCTCTTTACGCAAGAAAACTGTAAGCAAACCACCATCATCAGCTAACAGTTTAAAACCTCACGCCAGCTTGCAGGTTAAAGATGCGATATCTCCCTCCGGCTGTCCGCTCTCGCCCATGGCCCGGGATTGTCATGTCCAGGGTACAGACGCAGCGCTCCCCCTCGCCGCCAGCGTCTTACGTGGCAGGGCGAGGGGGAGCAGAATCGTGTCATGGGGATGTGCCTATGGCTGTCACTCAACGATGATTATGCCTCCGTCAGGCTGTATTGTCACCTTGGCATATCCATCCTTGTCAACCTTCAGCGTCTTCTTCTGTGCCTGGGGCATTATGTCAAGGGTCTTCCGCAGAGCATCGGTATAGTATGTGACGGTCTTCCCTGCGAGCATAGGCAGATGCAGGCGGAGGGTCTTCGCCTTCTCCTCGGCATTCAGTCCGCCGACATACCATTTCCCACCGGCACGGCGGGCTATGACGACATAGCGTGTCGGGAATCCGTCGACGAACTGTGTCTCCTCCCATTCTGTCGGAACAGCCTTGAGGAAGTCGAGCTCCATCTGTGGAACGTCGGTGAGATTGTTAGGGCAGAGTGCCATACAGTTGACACTTGTCTGCAGCACTATTGCCGATGCCATCTCGAAGACATCTGTAGTATACCTCTTGTGGCGGCTCTTGTTGTCACGGCTGAGATAGCGGTTCATGATGACTCCGCCCCAGTCGGCAGCGCCGAGAGCGTTACGCGAGAATGGATACATGCAGAGCTCGAAGGCCTCTTTCTTGGCGTGGTATTCGGTGAAGTAGACATTCTCTGAGGCGAGGAGTGCCTCTGAGGCGACATAGTTGGGATACATGCGCTCCCAGCCGCGCGGCATGGTACATCCGTGGAAGATGACCTGGAGGCCGTAGTTGTTGGCTTCGACAAGGATATCCTCATAGAGGCGCATCATCTCCTGCTTATCGCTACCGAAGAAGTCGACCTTTATGCCGGCTATGTTGTTTGCCTTCATCCACTCCATCTCCTTCTGGCGGGCATATGAGGTGTTCATGCAGTTGCGTGGTGTCTGTGGCGCGTCGTTCCATGAGCCATTTGAGTTATACCACAGCATGAGGCGCACACCACGGCTCTGGGCATAGCGTGACAACTCCTCAATGCGCTTCCGCCCGATATTGGTGTCCCAGCTGCAATCGACGAGACAATACTCGTAGCCCATCTCTGCCGCGACATCAATGAATCTCACCTGGTCGTCATAGTTTATTGAATTGTCCTGCCATATTATCCAGCTCCATGTGTAACGGCCTGGCTTATAGTCATATTTCGCCTCATAAAGGGGATCTACGACATCGTATGCCACTGTCGTCTCCACTATAGGCTTCAGAGTCTTCCCGACGGTTATTGTGCGCCAGGGTGTCGTGCCGGGTACTGATACAGATGCCCATGGCGACCCCATTCCGCCCATCTCTTCCTTGTTGGGGAAGGCTATGGTGTACCCTTTCTCTGGGTCATAGTCGCTGATGTGCGACGCGCAGTAGTTGCTGCCGACACCTGTCTCGCCCAGCAGCACCCAGCCATCGTCACCGACACGGAATAGGCAAGGGAATGTGTAGCCCTCCCCGAAACGTGACTTGACTGCCATGGGGGCGTCGGGGGTGTACTCCTCCTCATACGACGGCTTGGTGCGCTCCCAGCCTGTCATGGGGTTTATCTGTGGACAGTTGAACGTCGTTGCCTTTGAGGGAAGGCGGAAAGCTGATGCCTCGCTCTTTATGACGGCACTGCGCGGGGTATCTTTCTCACCACGGTAGAGGGTGTATCTGTATGCAACATCATTGTCCGAGACTGAGAATGTCACTGTCATCCTGTAGCCTTTCTCTCCCACGAAAGTGATGTCTGAGACATTGGCGTTGTATCTCGCCTCGTGTCTCTTGGTGCGTGTCATGGTGTATGTCTTGTCCTCATGGCGCGTCTTCTCCTCCTTTATCGTGAGGTTGCGGGTGAAGTCGGCATAGTCTGTGACAAGGCCGAGGGCCGAAGGCTCCATCATTGTGACGCCGCCATAGGCGATACTGTAACGTGGGGCTCCTCCGTTGTCTGTTACTGTTACTACAAGGTTGCCATCGGGCGAAGCCACCTTGACATCCCCAGCAAGGAGGGATGATGGCAGCAGGATGGACATAATCAGGAAATGGAATCGTTTCATTTAGGTTTATGTTTTTTAGGTTTGTTTTGCCTGATGGGCCCTGGCGTGTGGCCTTATTCCTTTGCTTCTCCTTCCATACACTGGATGGAGAATAGTGCCACCACCTATTATCATGCCGACAACAAGGACGCTGACGCGTTATTTCCTTGGGCCGGCGTATTGTCTTACTATGTCAGGAACGTGACATGCCGGAGCTGCCTCATACTTATATGGGATATACACTGCGCCTTTGTCCGCAGGCTGTTTGAAGCGCTCGCTGTAAATATTGCCTCGCAGCTGGAAGGACCTTGACCCATTCTCTGAGAAGATTTTCCTTACTCCCTTGTCGAAGTAGTTGTTCTCGACAAGGACCTCTGAGTTGTGGCGGGGATTCACAGCGCCGTGGTTCCCTTGACAGTCATAAAGGTTGTTCATAACGTGGATTGTGCCGAAACGTACCATAGGCATGCGCTGGTCACACCCCTCACCCCATCTGTTGAAGGCGTATGTGACATTGAGATTATCCTCTCCATTGCTCTTCTCATTGTCGCTCGAACCCACAAGATTACTGTTGGCATGGACATAGGAGAGCGGAGTGTATCTGAATACGCACCACGAGATGGTGATAAAGTCTGAATGGCCGTTGATGTCAAAGTTGCCGTCAATGCCATCGACGAACTCACAGTGGTCCACCCATATATGGCGCGAGCCATCAGAGAGGGTCAGGAGGTCATCACCGCTGACATCGACTGAGCCAGGACCCTGGAACGTGATGTTACGCAGGATGATATTCTCGCACGCATAGAAGTGCATGAGTCCGGAATGCCTGTATGTCTCTTTAGGGTCATTGAGACTCGTGCTGAGGATTTTCCTTATTGCATATTCACACTCTTCCTTGACCTTCTGACCATTGGGAAGGATGAAAGGCTGCTTTGCAGCTGCCGTGGACAATGAGAGCACATTGCTGTCATTCAGCAGTTTGTGTATATCTGGTGTCAGCCTGAAGCGTGTCCTTATTGACGCATTATTGCGGCCTATGATGGTCTTCGAGGACAATCCCTTGAGCTCCAAAGTGCTGCTGACAGTCAGTTCGCCTTCTGAGCCGTCAAGGATGATGATGTCATTCGCCTTGATGGCCGATATCAAAGCATCGCGCATATCGCCGCCGGTATTCCTCACGACAATGGTCTTGCGGCCTGGAACACTGTCAGGAAGACCAGTTGTGAAGGCACCGCCGCCCGTGAGATTATAGTCGTCGCCCGATGTGAGCGATGTCGATGTAGCCCATCCGAATGGCCGCTGGAGGTCATACTTTGACTGGGCTGCGGAGTGCATCATCGGGAATAACGCACAGAGGATTACTGTCAGATATTTCTTCATCTGCTCTTGTGGTGTTGTTAGGATTCGTTTGTTTGGGGATAATTGTCATCGACACCCAGCCCGAAAAGCGCGAAATCTCCCTTCAGAGGGTCGTCAGGGAAATATTGCGCGAGACGCTCTGAGAGCCTTATGGCATTCGTCATTGATGTGGAGCGGGATGTGAGGAGACCGAGACGCATGGCTTCCTGCACGACATGAGTGTCCATGGGCATGATGAGCGTGCGGCGGTCGATGATGTCGCTCCACAGGCCAAGGTCGACAGGCGACGCTGTGCGCACCATCCAGCGCAGGAACATGCACACACGCTTGCAGCTCGACGTCGTGTCCTTGGGGATGACTCCTGTCGAGCCATGCTCAACAAACCACCTGGTTATATACCTTATAGCGTCGATGGCCGGCATCCTTGTAAGCCCATCGGGCATGCAGCTGACGAGATAACCTCTGATGGAGCCATGGGCAGAGACCATCTCTGCAAGGGCGCTGAGGAAATGGTGGAAGACACGGCAGGTATACAGACGATAGAAACACTCGTCGCTCAACGGGACGACAGAGGCATAACGCCCTGTTAGAAGCCAGCGGCTGACGGCGTCGGGGTCTGTGCCACAGGCTCGGATGCTGTCAAGCAGCATCTGTATTTTGGGAAGGAACTGGCGGCGCGAGCCGTAGCTCAATGCCGACGAGACAAAAGCAAGGAGCTCCCTGTTGACATCGCCTTCAATCTGGTGCATAAACCAGCTGGGATCGCCAACAAGGAACTCCTCACATTCATATTTCTGAGCCAAGCGTGTCAGTATGTCTCCAAGCTCAGATGCCATAATATTGTCTTTGTTTTCTTAAGCATAGATAAAAGGAGGGGCGGCGGGAGGCCGCTCCTCCTGTTTTGATGGTCTGTAAGGATGATAGTCCTACGATTAGAGTATTGACTTCACGGTCTCTATCATGCCCTTCGTCTGGATATCGTTGAGGAATCCCTCTACCATATCTGTCAGTCCAGGTATTGTGTTGAGGTCTCCGTGCTCACCCCATATCCAGTCAGCGGCAAGCACACCCTCTGCCACCTTGCGTGTGTCGCCGGTAGCCCAGAGCTGTGTGAGGAGATCCATTATCTTCTGGTCATCGTTAGGCTGTATTGGAGCGCCGTCAGCACGTGTGCCACCCTTGTAGTATGTGATGATGGCTGCAAGACCAAGGACAAGACCCTTCGGGAGCTCTCCCTTGCGCTCGAGGTATACCTTCACGCCGGGGAGGTCGCGCGCCTGGAACTTAGGGAATGAGTTGAGCATGATGGATGTCACCTGATGGTCAACATATGGGTTGTCGAAACGCTCAAGCACATCTGCCGCAAACTGCTGCAGCTCCTCCATAGGGAGGTTGAGTGTCTGCATGAGCTCGTCGTACTGTACCTTCTTGATATATGGACCTACAACAGAATCGTGGAGGGCGTCGCGCACGATGTTGATACCAGAGAGGTATGCGACAGGTGAGAGGACAGTGTGTGGGCCATTGAGGAGAGTAACCTTACGCTCGTGGTATGGTGCCTCTGACTCTGCTATGAGGACATGGAGACCAGCCTGGTCAGCAGGGAATTCCTTGCGGAGCTCCTCGCATGTCATATTCTCCGGACGCTCGATAACCCAGAGATGGAATATCTCGGCCTGGACAACGAGGTTGTCCTTGTAGCCTATCTTGTTCTGTATATCAACGATGTCCTTGCGTGGGAAGCCTGGCACGATACGGTCGACAAGAGTTGCGCAGACATAGTTGTACTTCTCAAACCACTCTGAGAAAGCCTGGGCCTTCTCGCCGAAGTCAGGTGTCCAGAGCTCTATGTACTTGCGTATGCAGTCCTTGAGATGATGGCCGTTGAGGAAGATAAGCTCACAAGGCATGATGATGAGACCCTTTGTAGGGTCGCCGTCGAATGCGTTGAAGCGGTTCCAGAGAAGCTGGGTCAGTTTTCCAGGGTATGATGATGCAGGAGCGTCAGAAAGCTTGCAAGAGGGGTCGAATGCTATGCCAGCCTCTGTTGTGTTAGAGATGACGAAACGGATTTCTGGCTGCTCAGCGAGTGCCTGATATGCCCAGTGCTGTGCGTATGGGTCAATGCCACGGGAGATAACGTCGATACGGTCAAGCTGGTTGACAGGCTCACCATTCTGACGACCCTGGAGATTGACATGGTAGAGGCAGTCCTGACCGTTAAGCCACTGTACCATACCTCTGTCAATAGGCTGAACGACAACAACAGAGCCGTTGAAGTTTGTCTTGGCATTCATGTTCCATACAATCCAGTCAACAAAAGCACGGAGGAAATTACCCTCACCAAACTGGATGATTCTCTCAGGTGCCACACTCTTTGGGGCAGTGAGTTTGTTAAGTGATTTTAGTCGTGTCATAATATTTATTTAAGTGTTACATAGTTTCAGGCATGTCTCGGCATCTTTCATAGTGGAAGATAACACCTCCCTTTCATATTCATTCTTACAAATGAAACTACCTGCAAAATTAATAAATTTTATTATGAAGAGATGTCATAAAGTTTCTTTTTGCTGTTTGTTTATGATAATTTAACTGATATCTTCTGCGTTGCGGTTGTTCTGTAAATATATTAAGCGGCACGCACTGAGCCAACGGTCGCTGGCCGATGGGAAAGGCAAAATCGCTTTAAGAGCGTAGCCCAGGGCAGAGCGTCAGCGACACCCTGGGTTGAGAATCCATACCGCATGTACACGCTGTAAGCGCAAGAGCGTTACATGCCACAATTGTTTTCTACGCTTCTTAAAGCTCGCATCGTTGTTCAGCGAATAAACCATGATCATACCTACTGTCATAAAAAATGCAAATAATTCTGCAAAATCACAATAACATTAGAAACAATGTGTAAATTTGCTGATAATTTATATAATGTACCTATATAACAGACGTGACAACACCCTGTTACATCGAGATTAACTTCAAACGCAAAATGGATAACCGCATCTACAAACACGCAAGCGCTATAAGCCTGCTTCTCATCCTGCTGGCATTTGCCGGATGTAACCGTAACAAGGAGACAGAAGACAAGATGAACATGGCAGACAGCCTGATGACAAGCAGGCCAGACTCGGCTCTCGCCATACTGAGCAAGATTGACACTACACTATTAAGCAGCAGGGAGCTCAGGGCACGGTATGCCCTATTGAAATCAATGGCGCTGGACAAGAACTATATCGACACGACATCATTCATTATACTCAAGCCCGCCATAAACTATTATCTCAAGCACGGTTCCCCAGACGAGCAGCTACGCACATACTACTATCAAGGCAGGATATACCAGAATAGGGGAGAAAAGGACTCTGCCCTGATATGTTTTATCCGGGGCAGGGACTATTGTCAAGAATCATCAGACACTCTGACTATGGCTAATCTCATAGTCGCACAAGCAGGCATACAATATACGATACATAAATATGACGACTTTATAGCCAACAACATAAAGGCAGCGAACCTATATAAAGCTATTGGCCGTCCTTATTATGAAATTCTAAGTCTTGTCAACGCTTTGGATGGAAGTATTATCAACAACAATAAGAGCCAAGCGGACAGCATTATGTCTATAGCGAAGAAACGGGTTGCCCAAAAACCTGAATTTAGATCTGTCATAGCCCCATACCATTTATCTTATGTTTTAAGATTTGGAAACAGGAAAGAAGTTTTTGGCCTTTTGAAATACTTCGAGTCTTTAAACTCTATTGACGACGTTGAGAAAATAGACATGGCTGAAGCCTATTACAAAATTGGCCAACCGTCAAAGGCCAAACATATTTTAGATGCTATCCCCTCAACATCAAAAAGCCAGTCATCTCTTAAATATTTGGCTCTAAAGCCTTTTATCTTGGAGGATAATGGAGATATAGCTGGAGCTTTGCACGCATATAAAAAATTATCTGCAACCATCGACTCTATTCATATGAGTATGTTCTCTCATGATATACTGTTTTTAACAGAACGCCATGAGAAAGAAAAGAAAATACAAGCAGAGAGCCAGAGGAATGCGAAAATTATATGGGGCAGTCTGAGCGTATCATTAACGCTATTGGTTATTATCTGCTTTATCTACTTCCAACTAAAACTCGGTAAGGCAAAAAACAAATTAGAGGCCCAGGCGAGAGAAAAATTAGTTCTGGAACAAGACAATCTTAAACGGAAGAACGAAAATCTGGAGTCAAAGAACCGTCAATTTGTAATTGAAAAGCAAAACCTTCAAAGCAAAATCGAGAAACTTGAGGACGAATATGATTCACTCAAAGAAATACTTGAGCAGCAGAAAGATTTTGCGGCACCCATTGAAGATGCCATCAAAGTAAGAATAGAAATGTTGAACGGACTATTGGCTTCAAGGATTACAGACAATGACTCTTACGCTAAACCGTACGAGGAATGGGAAGAGCAGATGATACAGAACAAAGATGAGTTCATGAACTCCACTCGTCTTGCATTTAAAGCCTCACATCCAAAGTTCATTGAATATCTGGAGCAACATGGTCTCACCGTGCCAGAGATAAATATCGCATGTCTCTATGCAATTGGACTTCGAGGGAAAGAGGTGGGTGAATATATCCAGAAAAAGAGGCACTATCATGTTAGCAGTGATATCCGCCAGAAATTGGGTCTCGATGAACATCAGACAAATTTAGGCATTTATATAAGGAAGCTCATGAAACATATGTAACAGCACTACTCAATACAGGAGGGCACAAATACATGACGGAAAATTTAATTATGTCTGGCGTCGTACGGCAAAATTTACGATGTCATTGTCATCGTATATATACTATTCCCCTCATGTCTCTTATAGCTATTCACGACCAAGGAAATTGCACTTCGAAATCCTGTGTTTTATCTTGAATTGAAAAAATCCATCCAGTCATTCTGTCGTAATTTATATTATTTCTCTTAAGCTTCCTCTATCTCATTGAGGCAATCCTCATAGATAAACTCAGTTTACTCCAAACCTTAAGAATCCCTGCAACAATAAAGTACGATTCTATGAAAATGTCCTATAACAATGTATGACTGGCAAACTTTTAAAGCCATTATGCAGAAAAGGGTTTACGCACAATTGGTAAACCATTACATATCAGGCAAATAAAAAGTTTGACTGTCAAACTTTTACTCTTGCATGAAAACTTTTTATATAGTAATTTTGCAACGTATTCATCAATAAAAAAAAAACAATGAAAAGGTTACAATTACTCTTCGGTGCTTTATTTTTTATTAGCAGTTTTCAAGGCTATGCAGAAAATGAAAGTGTGGTCATTGACATTTATCAGACAGGACATGGAGATAAAAGTACATCAGTACGACGATCTCCTATGAGAATTCCGATTGATGTGTACTATGATGAAGATATACATCGAATTGCTGTGATAGGAGACGAGTCAATAGATGCAGAAGTTTATCTATTGGATGCAGAAGGCATCATTGTATTCCACTCAGCATCGCTCAACACCAATTACACATTCTCGACACCTGGCACATACACCATACAGATACAAGGAGATGGATGGTATGCAGAGGGAGAAATCGAAGTATAACATACAAATATCGAAAGATTTATGTCGACAATAATCCCACAGACCAGACTGTTGAAAGGCGCGGAATCCGAAAGGCGATACGAGTAGGAATAAATCTAAAAAAGAACTATCATGATACCAAAAATTGACATCATCAAAGAGGGGCTTGAGAACGTTCGTGGTGGAATATTCAACTTTACTGTTGCAATAGAAGACAAGAAAGAGGATTGCATCAAGGACTGCCTCGAGGTAAACAGGGACATAATTGGAAGCATCAAAGGAAGAGTCACCGAGGTGACTCCATAATGTAGAACGCTAATGATTTAGAGGATGTGCCATGATTTTTTTAATGGTGAGAGGTAAAAACAGTATTGCGTGTCACCATATTGGAAACATGGCACATCCTTTTATACATCAAGGCATATGGACATAAAAGAAATTCGGAATACTCCGGCATACCATATCAGTTACAATCCCGCTTTCCTTATAATAAGACAAGGGGATGATTACATGTTTTACAACTCGATTAATCACAAAGCATTCAGACTAAACAATTTGGAGTTTGAATTGCTCAACTTGTTATATACATATGATAACAAGGATTATGTTTTATCCTTATTTGAAGGTAATGTCAGAAAGGAAGTAGAAAGAATAGCAAACACAATTAACGAGCTGGGGATCTTGGATTTAGAATGCGAGCAGATATCAGAGAGTGGGGACACAAATAACAATGATATTCCATCAACATATTACATTCACCTAACAGACGAATGCAATCTTAACTGTTCGTATTGTTACAATAAGGAATGGCGCAAGAATGGAGGTAAAACACTATCTTATGATGAATGGGAGATGATAATTTCAAAGATTATGCCATTTGCGAGAACGATTGTCTTCACTGGTGGAGAGTTCTTCTTGGTATCATTCGCTCATTTATTATTGAAATACATCAAAGAACGTAATCCTCAAATTATAATAGAAGGACTAAGCAATGGCTGTCTTGATTATTCTAAAGATTACACACAAGAGGCTCTAACTTATATCGACAAGATCACACTAAGCTGTGACTCTCTGAATGACTGTGATGAACGTGCAGGCTTCAACAAGCGGCAGTTTCTCGACAACGTTTCATTACTAACCAAACATTTCCCGAAAATAAAGATAGCAATAGCGACAACGATGACCGCAAAGAATTACATGTCGGTCGATGAAATCAAGAATCTATGTGACAAATATGGTTTAGAATGGAAGAAAACAGCGGTATGTCCATCATCACCGAAAGACACATCGTTGATGGTGGAACTCAACAAGCAAGTAGAAGACATCAAAGACATGCGTCAGCACATGCCCCAAGCAAACCATTGGATATCAAAACAAATACGCTGTGGAGCTGCTAAAACTGTATGTAGCATTGATGCAAAGGGAAATGTTTATCCGTGCCAAACACTCCATTACGAGCCGTTTTGCATGGGAAACCTGTTGAAGAAAGAAATAAAAGAACTGAAATACATAGCAGACTCATCGAATGTAATGCCAGGTGTTGACGAGCTGATGCCATGCAAGATATGCAAAGTAAAATACATTTGTGGAGGAGGATGCTTTGCCAACAGATACGCATATAACAAGACAGGACGATATGCAAGCCTGTTTTGTCCGACAAGATATGAGAACTCATTATCAATGTTACTATCCTTAAACAACAGGGTACAATACAAACAATAAAAACAACGTTTTCTTTAAGCCAGATGAGCAATGATGAGCTGACGAACGAAGCATGAGCAGAGCATCGAATTCATTCAAATGCTTTGCCATGCAAGGAGGAAGAAGACGAAGTCAACTTGCTCAATCATTGCCATGGCGAGAAAAGGTGCATTTATATGAACAAAACATATGTCAAAGAAAGCAAGAACAGCAATAGGTCTCATCGTACTTCTCCTTAACGCCATGCCAGTATGGGCAGACAGCATCAAGGGAATTGTAGTGTGTGCAGAGGGCGATTTCCCCGTTCATGCCGCAAACATATCAATATTCAATGCTGGCAGCATCGTATGCAGCACATCTACCGACATTGAAGGGAGATTCAGCGTCTCCCTGCCGAGAGGCATCTACCGTGTCAAGGTAGAAAAGGCAAAATACTATACTCTCGAAGACAGCCTAAAGATAGAAGCTGACAACGAGGCACGAGAGGTGAAACTGACAATGCACCGTGAGCCAATATTACTGGAAGAGGTTGTGGTGAAGGCCGACCAGACGTATGTGCGTAATCTTGACGACGGCATCATGTACAACCTGTCAAGAGACAAGTACGCGCAAAAGGACAATCTGCTGAACGCGCTTAACCGCGTCCCGCTGATAATGGTGGACAACGACAAGACGATAACCGTTGCAGGCAAGGGCAGTTATGTGATTTACATGAACGGGAAGCCGTATAACATCGCTAACGCTGACCCCGCACAAGTGTTAAGGAGCATACCATCGTCTGAAATAAAGCAAATAGAGGTAATCACCCGCCCAGCCCAAAGATTCGGTGAGAGCGCGCCCGTGATAAACATCATCACCAAAGGCAAGACGATAGATGGGTACAACATGAACATCAACGGTATGGGAGGCACGACACCTAAGGCACAAGGCGGGGCATCATTGCTGGGAACGGTCAACAAGGTCCAGTTCTATGGCGGATACACATACGAGCTTTGGGGACAAAGAGACCAGCAATGGAAACATGAATACGACTTCGGGAACGGGAACAGGACATACATCTTATCGGACAAGAACCACAGGGACAGGCATACACATACTGGACGGGCATTGTTCGAATGGGACGTGGACACACTGCGCCAGCTGTATGCCGACTTCCATATCAATGGCATCAGGCGTAAAGAGAGACTATACTACGAGCATGGAGACCTGGACAACGGCACAGCGACAAGCTACAAGAGCGTCAGCGACACCTGGGACGCATCGCTGGAGACAAACGTGATATACTCAAGCAGATTCAAGAACAGCAAAGCCAGAAAATGGAAAGCGGGATACAGATTCACTATCAACCCTGACAACCGCAAATATCAGATAGAAGACCTGTCGGCAGGCTCGGCCACATCATCAAAAACGAGAGGCCGGCTGTACACTCACAATCTGCAGCTCTACAGGAGAGTGAATATCACGAAAAAGCTATTCACATACCTCACCCTTAATGCCAACATAAGGAAAGGCTCGTCAGCATCAGAATATGCCAACCTGCCAGAGATGGACAATGATGATGGCTACCACTACACACAGATACTCAGCTCGCTTGACTGGAGGGTGATATGGTATCTCACAAAGAAGAACGACCTGTGGCTGAATATTGCCAACAAGCTTGAATACGCCGACGACAAATCATCTGAGATTGACGACCACAGGCAGTCGATGTCTTATCTTCCATCCATGAAGCTGACATGGCAGCCTAACTGGGACAACGAGTTCTCAGTCGCATTCAACTCGGACATCACACGCCCGTCGCTGCAAATGCTCAACCCGTTCAAAGGAGGAGAGCTCGGCAACGACGTGTCGCAAGGCTCGCCAGACCTGAAGAACTCACGGGCATACACCCTGACACTGGCATACTCTTACTATGGCAAGAAGCTGTCAATACATCCTTCCATCATAGGCTGTTATACACGGAACGCCATAATGAGCGTCTATGACACTGACGAGACATGCTCACAGCTGATCGAGACATACGACAATATCAGCCGCGTGAAGACACTGTCATGCGAGCTGTTCCTCTCATACCGTCCATGGAAATGGTTGACATTGCGTAACGTCTCCTCATTCGGCGTGCATAACATATCGTCAGACAGAATGTCGCTGAACCAGTCAGATGGGTTCTACCGCTCAACGACGGCCGCAACATTCAACCTCCCGGCAAATTGGAGAATCGACACCCACTTCACATTCTACAAGGTTGAGCCTCAGGCATGGCTAACATATAGGCCTGGTGTCTTGTATGACTTCTCTGTGACGAAGACACTGCTGGACGGAAACATGTACGTGAGTGTATTCGCTGACAGTCCGTTTAATAAGCAGGGAAAGAACGATTCCCGAACCATCCTCTCCACTCCTGACATATCATATAACAAACTCTGGAGAACCCGGGTTAGAGCTGTCGGCATAGAGGTCTCCATCAACCTTCAAGGAGGCAAGAAGGTCAGACTCGAGCGTGACACCTCGCTGAAAGACACTGACATAAAGACAGGTATCGCAGACTGATTCTGGAAGGAAAATACTGGAATTATACTTGACCTAATCCAAATGTCCAATGATATTAATAAGACAACGAGATTCAATGCAGTGTGGCATAGCCTGCCTCGCCATGGTTTGTAGATATTATGGGAGGAAACATTCCCTTGATACCATCTCCCGTATTTGTTTCGCCACAAACGAGGGGGTATCGTTGTTAGGAATAAGTCAGGCTGCTAAGCGTCTGGGATTCAGGACTGTCTGCGGGAGAATTGCCACAGAGCAACTGGCAGACACAGCCCTGCCCTGCATTCTGCATTGGAACCAGAACCATTTCGTAGTGTTATACAAGGTTGCACATGATGGCAGGAAGTATTACGTGGCAGACCCTGGAAAAGGAAAGGTAAGATACAGCAAGGAGGAGTTTGAGCGGCACTGGGTCAGTATGCGCTCTGATAGCGGGAACAAGGGTATAGCAATGTTTCTCACGCCGACGGATGACTCATGCGACCATCACGAGGAACATAAGGAGAAGCGGAAACTCTTCCGTTTTCTTTGGAGCTATGTGATGGAATACCGCAAATATTTCTTCCAGATTCTCCTCGGCCTTGTGCTCGGCTGTGTGTTGCAGCTTATTATGCCTTTCCTCATGCAGGGCATAGTAGATCTCGGTATACGCCACAGGGATGTCGGGTTGATATGGATGATACTTCTTGGAGAGATGATGATTGTCACCGGACGTACAGCTACCGACTTTATACGCCGGTGGCTGTTACTGCACATATCCATGAGGATTAACATCTCTATAGTAAGCGACTTCTTCATCAAGCTGCTGAAACTGCCTATGTCGTTTTTCGATACAAAGTTGATGGGCGACTTGTTACAACGTATTGGGGACCATTCGCGTGTGCAGAATTTTCTAACAGGACAGGTGCTGAATATAGTGTTCACAGTCTTGAGTTTCATGATATTTGGCATTGTCCTTTTTGTTTACAACAAATTAATCTTCTGCGTTTTTGTTGCTGGGAGCATTATATACGGATTATGGATTTCCTCTTTTCTACAACGACGGAAGGTGCTTGATTATGAACTATTCGAGCAGCAGGCCATAAACCAGAACAAGACATACCAGTTCATCACGTCTATGCAGGAGATAAAGCTTCAGGATTGTGAGCGGCGCAGACGGTGGGAATGGGAGGACACTCAGGCCGACTTGTTCAGGATTCAGATGAAATCATTGAAGCTGCAACAGACACAAGAGGCTGGCTCGATATTCATCAATGAGGTCAAGAACATCCTTATAACAGTGTTTGCAGCGACAGCCGTGATAAACGGGCAGATAACCATCGGTGCCATGCTTGCAATACAATATATCGTCGGACAACTCAACTCTCCCGTCGAGCAGTTCATGTCGTTCATCTATTCCCTGCAGGATGTGAGAATATCTCTCGAAAGGATAAACGAGATTCATGAGGGGGAAAACGAGGAGACGAACGAGAACCAAGCTATGGCATTTGGAGCGGAGAAGTCCATAAAGATTAACGGGATTGATTTCAAATACGATCCCCATGCCGTGAAGAAAACACTTGATGGAGTCTCTCTCTTTATTCCAGAGGGGAAAGTAACAGCCATAGTGGGGGCTTCGGGAAGCGGAAAGACAACACTGATAAAGCTCATGCTCGGTTATTACCCTGTAATGGCAGGGGCAATATCAATAGCCGGCCGTAATATAAATGAGTATAACCTCAAGTGGTGGCGCAGACATTGTGGAGTGGTTATGCAGGATGGAGTGATATTCTCTGAGTCTATAGCACGTAACATTGCCGTCGATGATGGAGAGATAGACATGGAGCGCCTTGAGCGTGCTGCCAGAATAGCTAACATTCATGACTATGTGATGGGGCTCCCGTTAAGATACAACACGAATATTGGACGTGACGGTGTGGGACTGAGCCAAGGACAGAAACAACGCATACTTATAGCACGTGCTGTTTATAAGAACCCAGACTTCATATTCCTTGATGAAGCGACCAACGCCCTTGACGCAAAGAACGAGAGGGCTATAGTGGAGAGTCTGGATGAGTTCTACAAAGGCCGCACTGTGGTTGTAGTGGCTCACCGCCTGTCAACAGTAAGGCATGCCGACCAGATAATCGTCGTAGATGGTGGCAAGATTGTTGAGACCGGCACACACACGTCGCTCATTGAAAGAAGGGGAGCTTATTACAATTTGGTCAAGAACCAGATTGAACTTGGAAACTGAGGGTGTGTAACACACATGAGTATTAGCACTATAAGCGTAATAATATGAACGGGAAGAATACAAAGAACAATATCGTCAACAACATGGAACTTCGTTCAGAGAAAATTAGGAATCTACTTGGAGAATTACCGCCTGTCCTTGTAAGATGGGGTACTGCGATAATCGCTGTCATCGTCCTTACGCTGTTGGCAGTGGTCTGTCTCATGCCTTACCCTTACTCACACGGAGAAAGCATCTTACGACACATACTGATGTGACAGGCTGTTCGGCCAAGGACATCCTGTTCATGGATATACGCTCCAGATAGAGGGGGCAATCCTCGATTATCATGATGACGCATTCTGTCCACGACAAGCGATAGGGGCGTCAAGGGGAAGAAACAGGAGAAGGCAAGAAGCGGGAGATAAACGCCTATGAACAGCGTTTACCTCCCGCTCGGTTATTATCATGCGCGGCATACACAGTGCCTGTTATGCCTCAGCTTTATGCGGGCATGATTATGAATGGGCTCTGTGGTTTACTCACCCTTCTCCATCTGAGCCTTGAGCTGTGCGAGAGCGTCAAGGTCGCCAAGAGTAGTAGATGCAGCGACATTCTGGATTACAGGAGCCTCCTCACGCTTCTGGCGTGGTGCACGTGGAGCGCGCTTCTTTGGCTCCTCAGCTGCCTCCTCGAATGTACGAGAGTGGCTGAGGATGATGCGCTTAGCCTCCTTGACGAACTCGATTACCTTGAACTCGAGCTCCTCGCCAGCCTTGGCTGTTGTGCCGTCCTGCTTCTGGAGATGCTTTGGAGTAGCGAAGCCCTCACCTCCCTCATTGAGAGTGATGACAGCGCCCTTATCCATCATCTCTGTTATCTTGCCTGCATGTACAGAGCCTGGAGTGTATATCTTCTCGTAAGCATCCCATGGGTTCTCCTCAAGCTGCTTGTGTCCGAGTGAGAGACGACGGTTCTTCTTGTCTATCTCGAGAACAACGACCTCGATCTCTGCACCTACCTGTGTGAACTCTGATGGGTGCTTAACCTTCTTTGTCCAAGAGAGGTCAGAGATATGGATGAGTCCGTCAACGCCCTCCTCAAGCTCTACGAACACACCGAAGTTGGTGAAGTTGCGTACACGTGCTGTGTGCTTTGAGCCCTCTGGATACTTAGTGCTGATAGCCTCCCATGGGTCTTCCTTGAGCTGCTTGATGCCGAGAGACATCTTGCGCTCCTCACGGTCGAGAGTGAGGATGACAGCCTCTACCTCGTCGCCAACATGCATGAAGTCCTGAGCAGAGCGGAGGTGCTGGCTCCAAGACATCTCTGAAACGTGGATAAGGCCTTCTACGCCAGGAGCTACCTCAACGAATGCTCCGTAGTCAGCGATAACGACAACCTTGCCCTTGATGTGATCACCAACCTTGAGGTCTGGGTCGAGAGCGTCCCATGGGTGTGGTGTGAGCTGCTTCAGGCCGAGGGCGATGCGCTTCTTCTCGTTGTCGAAGTCGAGGATAACGACATTTATCTTCTGGTCGAGCTCTACAACCTCGTGTGGGTTGCTTACGCGGCCCCAAGAGAGGTCTGTGATATGGATGAGTCCGTCAACACCACCAAGGTCAACGAATACGCCGTAAGAGGTAATGTTCTTGACAGTACCCTCAAGCACCTGACCCTTCTCGAGCTTAGAGATGATCTCCTTCTTCTGAGCCTCAAGCTCTGCCTCGATGAGAGCCTTGTGTGATACGACAACATTCTTGAACTCCTGGTTGATCTTGATAACCTTGAATTCCATTGTCTTACCAACGAATACATCGTAGTCGCGGATAGGATGAACGTCAATCTGTGAGCCTGGGAGGAATGCCTCGATGCCGAAGACATCAACAATCATACCGCCCTTAGTGCGACACTTGACATAGCCCTGAACAACCTCCTCGTTGTCGAGAGCTGCATTGACACGGTCCCAAGACTTGGAGAGGCGTGCCTTCTTGTGTGAGAGAATCAGCTGGCCCTTCTTGTCCTCCTGGTTCTCAACGTAAACCTCAACAGTATCACCTACCTTAAGGTCTGGGTTGTAACGGAATTCTGATGCTGGGATGATACCGTCGCTCTTGTAGCCGATATTCACCACAACCTCTTTCTTGTCGGCAGAGATTACAGTTCCATCAACAACCTGATGCTCTGATACTTTGTTAAGAGTCTCGTCGTATGCCTTTGCGAGTTCCTCTTTGCTGACGCTTACATTGCTGCCATTCTCGAACTCTTCCCAATTGAAGTCGTCGAGTGGCTGCACATTCTTAAAGTTAGACATGTTAATTAATTAAATGTATAATAAAAAAAAGATTAATACTTGGACTTGTGCTCCCAACCCCGCGGCAAATCATCGCTGACGAGTGGACACAGTATCCCTAACGGGCTGCAAAATTACTAAAAATTACTTAGTTAGACATTATCAGCTATATAATGTTTATATTTTTTTAACAGCAATATCATCTATATGCCTCATGCCTCGTCAGTATCCATGTCAAAGCAGGTGACGAGAACAACTACCATGACCAATATTATTGTATTCATAAGCCGATATTGTTTTATCTGACCATTTGACGCATGGGCAGTCTATAATACTACATCATCACCCGATATATTTTTGAACTGTAAGGCATGAAATCACGACGACAATAGTGTTCTATTCCCCTTTTTCCTGCAGCTGTCTTCCATGCCCTGTCCTTGCCAATAAGGGCTATAACCGCGAGAGAGATATTATCGATATTTCTCATCCAGTACCAATGGGCTGCTCATCCAGTACTGATGACTCGCTCATCCAGCACAAATGAGCCGTTCATTCAGTACCTTTTGGAGGAACAAGGATAAACCACTGATACGAAGCACTTTATGCAACAAGCACATAGCAGGCATATTTGTCTGAACAGGTAGCCACATATTCCCAGGCTCAACCGTACAGGTCGGCAGAGATTCTCAATCATCGGGCATGCAAGCATTGGTTCTGGAGCCAGAAGACAGGCCAACACATGCTTTGTTCTCCCAAAACCACAAGACACGGGCAATGTGTCTCAGCATGATGTCTGCGGATTATTTTATATTGCCAAACATTTGTATATATCCGAAAAAAAGAATACCTTTGTGCCCAATAAGACAATGTGCCAGATGCTTCTGATGTGTTTCTGGCATCCC
>SAMEA3663039__coassemble_206_pt1 | contig 19921 bp, 11 predicted proteins | sample SAMEA3663039__metabat2_low_PE_030 | metagenome-assembled genome bin SAMEA3663039 (sample SAMEA3663039) | pig gut metagenome | biome: pig gut; feature: pig-associated habitat; material: faeces | place: France | collected 2012 | reverse complement strand
TGAGGGATGGTTATCCCACTGTCCCCTCAAGCGATACGGAGAGCAGCTTCTGTGCCTCGACAGCAAACTCCATGGGGAGCTTGTTGAGCACATCCTTAGCATAGCCGTTGACAATGAGCCCGACGGCCTGCTCCATCGGTATTCCACGCTGCTGACAGTAGAAGAGCTGGTCCTCGCTTATCTTGCTTGTCGTCGCCTCATGCTCGAAAATCGCGGTGTCGTTGCGGGCATCCATATACGGGAAGGTGTGGGCGCCACAGTCACTGCCGAGCAGGAGCGAGTCGCACGACGAGTAGTTGCGGGCGTTGTCGGCCTTCGTCCCCGCCATGACAAGTCCGCGGTATGAGTTCTGCGAGTGGCCTGCCGAGATGCCCTTGGATATGATTGTCGACTTGGTGTTCCTGCCGAGATGTATCATCTTCGTGCCGGTGTCAGCCTCCTGGTAGTTGTTTGTGACGGCGACAGAATAGAACTCTGCCACGGAGTTGTCGCCACGGAGGATGCACGAGGGGTACTTCCATGTCACGGCCGACCCTGTCTCCACCTGTGTCCACGAGAGCTTCGACGATTCTCCGCGGAGGTCTCCACGCTTCGTGACAAGGTTCAGCACGCCTCCCCTGCCCTGCTCGTCGCCGGGGTACCAGTTCTGCACGGTAGAGTATTTCACCTCGGCACGGTCCTTGACGATTATCTCGACGATGGCTGCGTGAAGCTGGTTCTCGTCGCGCATCGGGGCGGTACATCCCTCAAGGTACGACACATAGGCGTCGTCGTCGGCTATGATGAGCGTCCGCTCGAACTGTCCTGTGTTGCGTGCGTTGATGCGGAAGTAACTCGACAGCTCCATCGGGCAGCGCACACCCTTAGGGATATAGACGAAAGAGCCGTCGGAGAAGACTGCCGAGTTGAGGGCGGCGAAGAAGTTGTCCCTATAAGGCACGACACTGCCGAGATACTCACGCACGAGTGCGGGGTGCTCCTTGATGGCCTCGCCGATGGACATGAAGATGATACCCTTCTCCTTCAGCTTCTCCTTGAATGTTGTCTTGACCGACACGGAGTCCATGATGGCGTCGACAGCGACACCGCTCAGCGCGAGCCGCTCCTCAAGCGGGATGCCCAGCTTGTCGAATGTCTTCATCAGCTCCGGGTCGATATCGTCGGCTGTCTTCGGCGCGTCGGCCTTCTTGGCGAGAGGGTCGGCATAGTATGATATGGCCTGGTAGTCAATCTCCGGCACATGGACATGGCCCCATCTGGGCTCCTCCATCTTCTGCCAGTGTCTGAAAGCCTCCAGACGGAACTCCAGCATCCAGTCCGGCTCGCCCTTCTTGGCCGATATGAGGCGCACGATGTCCTCATTCAAGCCGTTGGGTATTATCTCGGTATGCACGTCGGTGGTGAATCCGTACTCATATTTCTGCTCTGCCACCTGGCGCACGAATTGGTTCTTTTCTGACATATTGTTATTTTTCGTTCAGGGCATCAACATGACTCTGCCCCACGTTATCATTTTGCTGCAAAATTACGCTTTTTTCCTGACATGGACAAGAATAAGGTATGTTTTCTCTTTGCCACTTAAAATATATTTATTACTTTTGCACACAAGAAACGTAATATAACCTAACAAAATGTAAACGAGATGAACAACAATCAGAAACGTTTCTTCCTCACGGAGGATGAAATCCCGACACAATGGTACAACATCCAGGCCGACATGCCTGTCAAGCCGCTGCCGCCCCTGAACCCTAAGACCCACGAGCCGATGAAGGCTGAAGACCTCTACCCTATCTTCGCCCATGAGCTGTGCCACCAGGAGATGGACACGACCAATGCGTGGATTGACATCCCACAGGCCGTTCTGGAACAGTACAAGTATTACCGCTCGACACCACTCGTGCGTGCCTACGGCCTTGAGAAGGCTCTCGGCACGCCTGCACATATATACTTCAAGAACGAGAGCGTATCGCCTGTCGGCTCACACAAGCTGAACTCTGCACTCGCGCAGGCTTACTACTGCAAGGAGGAGGGAGTGACGAACGTCACGACAGAGACAGGAGCCGGACAGTGGGGATGCGCCCTGGCATACGCCGCTAAGGTCTTCGGCCTTGAGGCCGCTGTCTATCAGGTTAAGATAAGCTACGACCAGAAGCCCTACCGCCACGCCATAATGGAGACATACGGCGCACAGGTGACCCCGTCGCCATCAATGTCGACACGCGCCGGAAAGGATGTCCTGACACGCGACCCTAACAACCAGGGCTCGCTCGGCACAGCGATATCAGAGGCTGTGGAGCTCGCCATGACGACACCAAACTGCAAATACGTCCTCGGCTCTGTCCTTAACCATGTCGCCCTCCACCAGACTGTCATAGGCCTTGAGGCTGAGAAGCAGATGGAGAAGGCTGGGGAGTATCCTGACATCGTGATAGGATGCTTCGGAGGAGGCTCCAACTTCGGTGGCATATCGTTCCCATTCATGAGACATAACATACTCGACGGACGCACGACACGCTTCATCGCCGCCGAGCCGGCATCATGCCCGAAACTGACACGCGGTGTCTTCCAGTATGACTTCGGCGACCTCTCGGGACTCACACCGCTGCTCCCCATGTACACCCTCGGCCACAACTTCATGCCGGCCAACATACATGCCGGTGGCCTCAGATACCACGGTGCGGGCATGATAATATCCCAGCTGCTGAAGGAGAAGCGCATGGAAGCGACCGACATACAGCAGACAGAGGCGTTCAGGGCTGGCCTGCTCTTCTCGAAGACAGAGGGCATCATACCGGCTCCAGAGTCATGCCACGCCATCGCTGCCGCCATAAACGAGGCGGAGAAGTGTAAGGAGACAGGCGAGGAGAAGGTGATTCTCTTCAACCTCTCAGGCCACGGACTCATAGACATGTCTGCCTACCAGCAGTATCTCCAGGGCAACCTGCAGGACTATGAGGTGAAGCAGGAGGAGATAGACCGCAACATCAGCCAGCTGGAGAAGATTATCTAAGACAGAGGAATATTCTATCATGACCGTCCACAGCCCCACGAAGGCTGTGGACGCAGCATTAGAAACAACACCCACCACAGACCATTTTCTCAACGATTGAATGATGATGGCTGTGGCACAACCCATAGAAACATTATCCACCACACACCATCGACACAACGATTGAATGACAATGGCTGTGGCACAACCCGTAGAAACAATATCCACCACACACTATGAGACATATCATCATCTCACTCCTGTGCTCTCTCTGCATGCCTCTCGCAGCACAGGATTTCGCTATCGGAGCCGACATAAGCTGGGCTACGGAGCAGGAGCAGAAGGGCGAGAAGCTCTTCGACTGGCAGGGGAAAGAGCGCGAATGCACAGCCCTGATGAAATCCATGGGCATGAACGCCGTGCGCCTCAGAGTATGGGTCGACCCCTCAAGACATGGCAACTGGTGCAACAAGGAGGATGTCCTCGTCAAGGCGTTGAGGGCCAAGGCGCTCGGGATGGACATAATGATTGATTTCCACTACTCTGACTGGTGGGCCGACCCTGCCAAGCAGAATATCCCGAAGGCATGGGAGAAGATGTCATACAAGGCCATGCTGAAGGCTCTCAGGGCACACACCATAGAGGTGCTCACACTGCTCAAGGACAACGGGGTCAGCCCACGGTGGGTGCAGGTGGGCAATGAGACATCGAACGGTATGCTGTGGAGCGTCGTCACCGACCCCGTCACAGGATGGGAGGTGAAGGACGCTGAGGGCAACACGACGATAACAAAGAGCATGGGACATGTGGAGCGGAACCCCAAGCAGTATGCCGGATTCATCCGCGAGGGCTACGACGCCGTGAAGAGCGTGTGCCCCGAAGCCATCGTGATAGTGCATCTCGACAATGGTTTCGACAACGCCCTGTACAACCACAACCTCGACACGATACTCGAGAACGGAGGGAAATTCGATATGATAGGCATGTCGCTCTACCCCTACTGGGCCATGGAGGCGAAGAAGGAGCCTAACGCATGGCAGACCATCGCTGACTGCATGAAGAACATCCGTGCTGTCACGAAGAAGTATGACCGCGACGTGATGATTGTCGAGACAGGATTCCTTGTTGACCCAGAGCGCCCTTATGTGATGCACCAGGGCCGTGAGCAATACCGTGAGATACTGCGCCGCGCCATGACAGAGACAGGCGGACGCTGCCGCGGTGTCTTCTACTGGGAGCCTGCCTGCCGCCCCTCGCTCTACAAGCTCGGGGCATTCGGAGAGGACGGACACCCTACCGACATACTCCGCGCGCTGAAGGATATTGGGGCGAAGGTGGAGGGATATGACCGCAAGCGTGTCATGATACACACCACAGAGGGCGACATAACGGTAGAGCTGTATAACGAGACGCCTGTGAACCGCGACAACTTCCTGCACCTCGCCACATCACACGGCATGGACAGCATACTCTTCCACCGTGTCATAGAGGGTTTCATGATACAGACAGGCGACCCTCAGTCACGCCACGCTCCTGCCACGACGAAGGAGAACCCTTCTCCATTGCTCGGCGAGGATGATGTCCCCTCAGTTGACGGGAGGAAGCGTCTGCCGGCCGAGATAGTCTATCCACGGTTCTTCCACAAGCGTGGAGCGCTCGCCATAGCACGTGAGCCGGACTCTGACAACCCCAAGAAGGAAGGCTCATCGTCACAGTTCTACATCGTCTGGGGCAAATGGCCGGTGGTCAAGGGGCGCACGCCATATGTCGACAAGCTCGCTTACTATGACGACTACCAGCAGCCTGGCACACCGTGGCTTGACGGCGGATACACTGTCATTGGCGAGACCGTGGCAGGCTGGGACACTGTCGAGAGGATACAGGCGGCGGAGAGAGACGCCAACGACCGCCCTATCAAGGACAGGCGCATACTCAGCATGGAGATAGTGGAGTGACACGGAGAACGGCTGGGAATGTCTCTGTGACGGCTACGGACATCTGGCATAGCGATGCTGGAGAGTCTATTGTCGATGTCGGGTGAGACCACATGATGAGTCACGACAATCCCGCCGGACACCAGGAACAACCATCATGCACACCTCTCCGCCCGCAATGAGCATGGCAGGAGACAACCTGAAAGGACAGCAAACGGGGCTACAGCGGCCTCGCTTGCTGTCCTTTCAGGTTTATCATATCATAATGTCAGGTTCTCATCACCAGGTCATTCCACAGCCTCAAGCATCAGCACACGGCTCGCCCAGTCGTTCTTCTTGCCGTAGTCGACATCGTGGGTGTATGGCATCTCCAGTCCGTTGGCCATGAGGTAGCGTCCGGTGAAGACCTTGCCCTCACAGTCGAGTGGTTTGTTGTCTATGCGGTTGAGCTCCTTGACACGGTATTTCCTGTTGGCATCGAGTCCCTGCATCTTGACAGGAGGGAAGTGCTGGTTCTGGAATGTCTCGAGCTTATACCAGTAGAAGACGGCCTTCGCCTTGTCCTCAGCGACATACATGAGCGACGCGAGGTTGTCTCCCTCGTACGGAGAGTGCAGGCGGTAGATATCGCCGAACTGCACCACAGGGCGTATCATCTTGTAGTCGCTGATGGCCTGTCGGCAGAGTGCCTTCTCCTCGTCGGTCATGTTCTTGGGCTGTATCTCCATTCCGAGGCGGCCGGACATGGCGACATCACAGCGCAGCTTCATCGATGTGGTGCGGAAGACGGCATGGTTCGGTGTGGCGGAGATATGGCTTGCCATGGCTATGGCTGGGTAGAAGTATGATGTCCCCCACTGCATGTATATGCGTTGCAGGGCGTCGGTGTTGTCCGATACCCAGAACTCGTCGAAGTATGGCAGCAGTCCGTAGTTGGCGCGTCCGCCTCCCGAGGCGCAGTCCTGTATGATGACATCGGGGTATTTCTCCCTTATGCGCTGACAGGTCTTTATCAGTCCGTCGTGGTATGCTATGTAGAGATGGCTCTGGCGGTCCATCGGGAGATACTGTGAGCCGTGGTTCATGACGGGAGCGTTGGCGTCCCATTTTATGTAGGCTATCTCGGGATACTTTGTGAGGAGGTTGTCGACGACGCTGAAGACAAAGTCCTGGACTTCAGGATTGCTCATGTCGAGCACGAGCTGTGTGCCTCCGCGCCCCATGACGGGCTCGCGGCGTGGTGCCTTTATTATCCAGTCAGGATGTTTCTCGTACAGCTCTGAGACGCTGTTGGTCATCTCGGGCTCTATCCAGATGCCGAATCTCACTCCGTTCTTCTTGGCGTCGCGCAGGAGTCCCTCTATTCCCTCAGGGAGTTTCTGCTTGTCAACGACCCAGTCGCCGAGGCTGGAGTTGTCTGTCTTGCGTGGGTATTTGTCGCCGAACCATCCGTCGTCCATGACGAAGAGCTCTCCGCCCATTGACTTTATGTCGTGCATCATCTGGTCCATGCCCTTCTGGTTGATGTCGAAGTATACGCCCTCCCATGAGTTGAGGAGTATCATGCGCTCGTCTGCCCCGTGGCGCAGCTGGTAGCGGCGTGCCCAGCGGTGGTAGGCGCGGGATGCTCCCGAGAGCCCCTCGGCAGAGAAGGTGTATGCCACGTGTGGTGTCTTCAGTGTCTTCCCGCGGTCGAGGTGGTACTCTGAGTTGTCGGGGTTGATGCCGGCAGAGAAGTAATGGTACTCTCCCTCACGTGTGTCGACATTGACGGCGTAGTTGCCTGAGTACATGAGCGCGGCTCCTATCACATCGCCCTGGTTCTCCTGCGGGCGTCCCTCAAGCGAGAACATCAGCTCCTGACGGTCGCTGGTAGCATTGCGCAGGCCGTCCTTGTTCTTTATCCTCAGCTGTCCGTTCTCGAGCTTGTGCTGTGAGAGCTGTGCCTCGGCTGCCCATGAGCCGTGCATGTGTGAGACCCATACATTGTTGCGGCGTATAGGCATCATTGACGATAGGAACTGTGTCAGGGTGACTGTCTTCTTCTCCCCGTTGGTTATCTCCGCCCACGATTCTATGATGTCGACATCTGTATAGGCGAGGTAGTTGAGGGTAACGGTTGTCGGATAGACTGTGTCGGCGAGGCGTATTGTGAGGAGACGGGCTTTGCGGGGCTGTCCGTTGGGGGCCTTGTCTGTCACATCGCTCAGCTCATATCCCTGGCTGACGAGCTGTGTCGAGAGGTTGCCGTCGGCATGGCGCATGGCGAGGCACACCTCGTCCTGTATGCGGTTGGCTCCGTAGGCGGGGTATATGTCGGTTATGCTCCAGTTGGCTGTCGTCGGTGCTGGCAGTGTGGCGAGGTCGGTCTCTGACAGCCTCTGCCCGTAGTAGACGAACTTCGGCTCCACGCCTTTCACTATATCCACGACCAGGGTGTTGCGCGGTGTGCTTATGGCTACATTCTCTGCTACTGTGGGGAGGGCCATGAGCATTGCCATGGCGAGGGCCTGCAGACGGCTTGTGAGGGTTATCATTTTCTTCATAGATATTGCTGTTGGTTGTTTATCAGGTTATGTTTCCCGTCACACGGTGGGCTATGGCGGGGGTGGCGGGGCGGTCACCTGGCTGCCTCGCCGATGCGCTCGATGAGCTCGAGACACATGCGTGAGTTATGGTATGGGCATTTCCAGAATCCGGCATGGTCGTCCTTGAGGTTGAGCAGACCATTGCGGTCGCGGCTCCAGAACCATTCTCCGCGCTCGTGGTCGATGAGGTTCTGCTTGATATACTGCCAGCATCCGAGGGCTTTTCCGAGCGCCTCAGCGTCGCCGAAGTGCTGGTATATGTTGTAGAAGCCCACGACAGCCTCTGCCTGCACCCACCAGTGGCGGTCGTCGTCGACATGTCCTGTGTCGAGATTCGCCTCGTGTGTCATGGAGCCGTCGGCATTGAGTCCTTTCTCCGATGCCTCCGCTACGAGCCTTACTATGGGCTCCACCTTGGCCAGCACCTTCTCGTCGGCGAGGACGAGGGCTGCCTCGTGCATGAGCCATGAGCACTCTATGTCGTGTCCGTAGCTCTCAAGGTGTCCGGCGCCGCGTGTCCAGTCGTTCTCGAAGAAGAGGTCGAGATGGTGTGTCTGGGGGTTGAGTATCTTGTCGGTGAAGATGTCTATGAGATTGCGCAGTGCCACCTCGACTTTCGACATGGTGTTCAGGCCGACCTCCTTGCCCGCGGCTTCCATCTCCTTCATGCAGCGGTAGAGGTTGGTATATGGCTCTATGATGTGGAGATGTGTGTTCTGTGACTTCGGGAAATTGGCGTCGAGCTCTGAGAGGCGCATATCGGCTATATCGCCCCACTGGCGTGTCTGTGCCTCTATGTATCCGTTATAGACACAGTCGAGGGAGTGGTCCTCGATGGTGTTGAAGAGGTTGATGGCCATGGTGAAGGCCTCGTCGACCTCGTCGGCGGGGACCTCTGGGTCGGCGAATGTGGCACGGACGAACTCTGAGAGGCCGTAGAGCATGAAGCCGATGGCGTAGAACTGTTTCTTGGTGTCGGCTGGCTCGCCCTCGCATGTCACAGCCCAGTATGTGCCTCCGTATACGGGGTCGACGAAGTGCTGGAGGATATAGTCCTTGGCGCGGCGGGCGGCGGCGAGGTATTCGGGGTTATGGAGGACACGGTAGGCGGCTGAGAAGGACCACAGGATGCGGGCGTTGAGTATGCCACCCTTGTCTGCGTCGGCGACGAGGGTGCCGTCGCCACGCATCTGTCCGTAGAATCCGCCACGCTCGTTGTCTACCATGTTCGTGAGCCAGAAGCTAAGGATATTGTCCTTGACAGTGCTGAGCATCTCGGCCCTCAGGGTTGATAGTGTCTCGTTCATTGTTGTCTGGTTTTGTCTGCCGGTGCGTGGGGCCTTGCGTGGTGCAGGCGCCGGCTTTGTGTTATGGTGCTGGATGATGTCCGGGGCATGGCGCGCAGTGGTGCCGGGCGTATCGTCCTTTACTTCTTTATCGGGTAGATATAGGCGAGGAATGTCATGATGACAGCTATGAAAGCCGGGAAGAGGGAGAAGAGTGCCCATATCATTGTGCGGACGGATTCTGTCACAGAGGCTGGGTCAATGCTCTCGTTGCCCATCTCGTCGGATATCATCGTCGCTCCGGCTATGCCGAGGAGGAGAGCTATGAGCGAGCCGGAGACGGCGCCGCCGAACTTCTGTGCCATGGTGCCCGACGAGAAGATGAGGCCTGTGGATGATGTCCCGAAGGTCTCTGTGGCATAGTCTGCCACATCAGCATACATGGACCATAGGAGCGGGGAGAAGATTCCCACGCCGACAGAGGTGAGCACAACGAGGGTTATCATTATCCATATCGACGACGGCGTCATGGGGATGAAGAAGAAAGCGACGGAGAGCACGAGGCAGACAATGGACGACAAGATGAACGCCATGCGCTTCGAGCCTACCCACGCCGTGAACTTCGGTGAGACGCCTCCGAATATCATGCACGTCACCTCGCCAAAAGCCATGAAGACAGTATAGTTGATTATGAGGCTGCCTACGGTTATGTCGCCTCCCATGCAGTACTGGAAGATGTAGGCGGCGACAGCATAGCGGAATCCGTTGAAGAAGTTTGTGCATATTCCTATCGAGGTGAGGATGAGCCATGGCTTGTTCTTGAAGAGATTGGCAAACTGGCTGAAGCTGAACTTCTCAGCACGGACCTGCTTCACACGCTCTCTCGTCAGCAGGCCGCAGGCGAGGGTCATGGAGGCGGCGAGGATGCCGAATCCGGCTCCAAGGACAGCATACTGGTGGGCGTCGGAGCCTCCCACAATCTTCTGCAGGTAGGGGAAGGAGAGCAGCGTGACAAAGCCCATGGCGTAGGCTCCCACCATACGGAACGATGAGAACTCGTTCTTCTCGTTGTCATCATCGGTCATGACGCCGAGCAGAGAGCCGTAAGGGACATTGACAGCGGTATAGACAACCATCATGAGGAGATAGAAGACATAGGCGTAGACGCGCTTGGCGACAGGGCCGAGGTCGGGGGTGAAGAGGAGCAGGGCGAAGATAAGGCCGAACGGTATGGAGCCGAAGATGAGCCACGGACGGTAGATGCCCCAGCGCGACTGGGTGCGGTCGGCAAGGCTGCCCATGATGGGGTCGGTGACAACATCGAACATACGGGCGATGAGCATGAGGGCTGCAGTGTCGGCGAGAGAGAGCCCGAAGACGTTTGTGAAATAGAACGGGAAGGCTATTGACATAATCTTCCATGTTATGCCTCCTGAGGCCGCGTCGCCCAGGGCATAGCCGATTTTTTCCTTTAATGATGCCATGTATATGTTGTGGTTTTGGTTATTGTCCCGCATGTTGCTGGCGGGACAAGGTGATAGTTAGGTCTGTGGATGTGGTGTGTGGCAGTCTGAAAAGAGACTGCCCCGAAGGCATGGGCGCCCCGGGGACAGTCCCTCAACGAGTAGATATGTTAGTAACTTAAGCCTTTGTTCTTTGCTACGAGGCGCTTTATTGTCTCTACTGACTCTGCTGTGCGCAGCCCGTCCTCGGGTGTGTTCATGCAGTAGTCGATGAGCTTGTCTACTGTCGACACGGCGACATGCATCCTTGTGTCTGACGATGCGTAGTATATGAGCACGCGGCCGTCATCGTCGGCTATCCAGCCATTGGCGAAAGCGACATTCATGACATCACCGACATACTCCTCTCCCTCGGGGACAAGGAAGTAGCCTCCCGGCTGTGCGACGAGGCGGGTGGGGTCGTCAAGGGCGGTCATATACATATAGAGGACATAGCGGAGGCCTGAGGCGCAGCCGCGGACACCATGGGCGAGATGGAGCCAGCCCTTCGGTGTCTTGATAGGGTGTGGGCCCTCGCCGTTCTTCACCTCCATGATGGTGTGGTAGTGGCGTGCGTTGATAATCTTCTCCTCCTTGACCTCGGCATGCTCGATATCGTCGACAAGGGCCCAGCCGATGCCGCCTCCCGAGCCGGTGTCTATGAATCCATCCTGCGGACGGGTGTAGAAGGCGTACTTGCCGTCGACAAACTCGGGGTGGAGGACTACATTCCTCTGCTGCGACCTTGACTTGAGGTCGGGCAGGCGCTGCCATGTCCTGAGGTCATGCGTGCGGGCTATGGCGGCTGTCGCTGTGGCGGCTGAGAGGTCGCCGGGCTGAGTGTCGTCATGGCGCTCGGCACAGAAGATACCGTATATCCATCCGTCCTCGTGCTGTGTCAGGCGCATGTCGTATATGTTCGTCGCGGGGATGATGTCATCGGGCATGGTTATCGGCTCGTCCCAGAAGCGGAAGTTGTCGATGCCGTTGGGCGACTCGGCGACAGCGAAGAATGACTTGCGGTCGGCTCCCTCAACGCGGACTACGAGGAGATACCGCCCGTCAATCTTTATGGCGCCTGAGTTGAACGTGGCGTTTATCATTATGCGCTGCATGAGGTAGGGGTTGTCATGCTCGCTGAAGTCATAACGCCACTCAAGGGGCGTATGCTCTGCCGTGATGATGGGATACTCGTATTTGTCGTATATGCCGTTGCCGTATGGCTTGGGGCTGTTCTTCCTGCTGAGCAACTGCTCGTGGCGCTCACGCAGAGCGGTGACTTTCTTCTGGAATTCTGCTGACATTGTGGTGTATTTCTTTTATCATTACTTTCTTGTTGATGTGTCCCGGATATCTCCCAGGAGGCTACTTTATGCCCTTGAGGAGGAGGAGCTTCTTTGTTGCCACCCATGCCTTGAAGTCTTGGGCGGTGGTTGTCTCGGGCGCCACGCCGAAGTGTTCCTTCTTGTAGTTGCGCCATGGGAGGATGTAGAGCGTGGGGTATGGCTCGATGATGGGCTTGAGGACACGCTGCCACCATGTAGCGTCGGGCGAGTTCTTGTAGCCGCACTCTGTCACGGCGAGCAGCTTGTAGTGCTCACGGGCTATCTTGGAGATGAGCGCCATGTCTGCCGACATCTGCTTCACGAAATCCTCCTCTGTGCCCCACTGGTAGGCATCCTCGCCGATGAGGTCCACGCGGTCGTCGCCGGGATAGCGCTCCAGCCACTGCTCCTCGGTCCAGTTGCCCTGGAGGTTGGGCGAGTAGGCCCATACGATGCTCTCCCTGAGCTTTGCGTTGACAGCGTCCTGTGTCATGCGCCAGAGGGCGTGGTACTCGGCTGTCGAGCAGTTTGACGCTCCCCACCAGAACCATCCGCCGTTGTTCTCGTGCCACGGACGGAAGATGACGGGTATGGCGTTGCCCTTCTTGTCCTTCAGCGTGAGGAGGAAGTCTGTGACACGCTCCAGCCACATCTGGAACTTCTCATGGTGCGAACCGCCCTTGAGGACGCTCCTGACTGTGAGGCGTGGGTCGGTAGCTTTCTCAGCCACGTCGGCCTGGCCTATCTTCCTGAGCAGGCGGACTGCCTCCTCGTATGCCTTGATGTCGCCCTCTATCCATGCCGTGGTGCCGAGCATGGGGTTGCGCGGATGCCATGAGATGGTCACTATGCCGCCACGCTCATGATGGCGGATTATCTCACGGCGCATGCGTGTGAAGGGCACAGAGTCGAGGTTCTTCTCGTCGCCCATCTCTATGCCGCCGAGGTCAAAGCCCATGACGGCGGGGTAGTCGCCACAGAGGGCGTAGGTGTCTGAGCGGTCCTCGTCCCACTCCCATGTCAGTCCATAGAACGTGTCGTCCTGGTGGCCGTACATGATGCCACGCTTCTGAAGGCGCTGCAGACGCTCGATGAGTTTCTGTCTGGGAGTCTTCCTGGCCCCGAGGACGGGACAGGGAAGCAGCATGATGGCGAGGAGTGTGAACAGGATAGTCTTTCTCATAGGTGACGTTGTCTTATTAGGTTGGTTTGCGGTATTATTCAGGTATCATGGCCCGTAAAGCGGATTGTGACGTTGCGGCCGCTGATTGTGGTTGCAAAGATACATGTAAAGAAATGAAGACACTTTGCCTTAATTAGCAGAATATTACACTTCTTGATTAATATCATGTCTGTGTACAAGTGAATGATAAGAAAGTATAAGGATTCTATGGCTTCGGGGCATCCGGATGGGAATTTGCGGGCTGTATCATGGCATACTGGCAAATGGTATCGGATGAGCGGCTCAGAGGTACTGGATGAGCAGACAAAAGGTACTCTATGAGCGTGTCATACAGTACCTTTTGCCGAGAGGGAGGATATGTCTGGGTGTCAGATGATTCCGTTGATGAAGATGATGAGGATGGCGACGGGGACAAGGGTCGTCGTCAGGAGATAGAAGATGTGCGGGAAACGGCCGAGACGGAGGTGGCCGTCGTTCGTCAGCATCCTTGTGACACGCTCACGCCCCATGCGCCTCAGGAGGAGGCAGAGGAATATGCTGCCAAGGGGCATGGCAAACTTTGCGACGATGAAGTCGCAGAGGTCAAAGAATCCCATCCCGAAGACTGTCACTGAGGACCAGTCGCCGAACGACATCGAGCAGCAGAAACCGGCGGCGCATGTCAGCACGGCAAGCACGATGGCCGACATTGTGCGCGAGAGGCGCGTCTTCTCGCTGATGAAAGCCGTCGTTATCTCAAGCATGGAGATGCTCGATGTCAGGGCGGCCATGACAAGGAGGATATAGAACGCCACCGTCACAATATAGCACAGCAGAGGGGTGGCTCCGAAGGCCTGCTGGAAGACATTGGGGAGGGTGATGAAGACAAGGGCGGGACCCGCGTCGGGGCTGACACCGACACTCATCGCGGCAGGGAAGATGATGACACCGGCGAGAATGGCGACAAGGGTGTCGATGACGGCGACATGATAGGCGTCCTTGACGATATTCACCTTGGGCGAGAAATACGACGCGTAGGTCATCAGCGTCCCGATGCCGACACTCAGCGTGAAGAATGCCTGCCCAAGGGCCTCAAGCCATACATGGGTGGTTATCTTAGAGAAATCGGGCTGGAAGAGAAACCGTACTCCCTCCATGCTGCCAGGGAGGGTCAGCGAGCAGACGGCAAGGACGACAAGCAGCAGGAGCAGGAGGGGCATCATAATCTTCGACCCGCGCTCAATGCCTTTCCTGACGCCGAGGATGACGATGGCTGTCGTCATGATGACAAACGCCACGAGACAGAGGAAAGGCTTCAGGGGGTCGGCGGTGAAGGATGCGAAATCGGCGGTGAAACCGGCTGCCGTGCGCCCGAGGAGGGTGTCGGTGGCGGCTGCCCACGCGTATTTAAGTGTCCATCCCGCCACGACGCTGTAGTAGGCGAAGACGAGGAAGCCGCCGATGATGCACATGAAGCCGGCCGTAAGCCATATGGCACGCCCTATGCGACCGCCACGCCCCTCAAGGGCGAGACGCTTGTATGTGTCGTACGCGTTGGAGCGGGCCTCACGCCCGGTGGCAAGCTCGGTGATGAGCACTGGCACTGTGACAAGGGCTATACATATTATATATATCAGTATGAACGCCGCACCGCCGTTCTGGCCGGTCTCACAAGGGAAACGCCATATATTGCCAAGGCCTACCGCACTGCCCGCGGCGGCGAGGATGGCTCCCATACGTGAGCCGAAGTGTTGTCGCTGTTCCATGTAGGTTGTGTGTTTTGATGTTTTTTTCCTGATGATTGTTTCTGTGGGGAGGGGATAGCAGGAGAGGCGGATGACACAAGCTCACAGCTCTCTGGTCTATCCGGGTCATCCGGTCCTTCTGGTCTATCTGGGTCATCCGGTCCTTCTGGTCTATCCGGTTCTTACGGCCCCTGCAGCCTCCGACACCCCGCCGTATATAAGCAGACCTCCCGCCTGCTGACACCCATGAGGGCGCCAGGGGGCGGGAGGTGACAGGGGGACGGACCGCCTTTCCTGACTGCAAAGTTATCACAAAAAGATTTACTATGCAAGAAACAGGAAGGTTTTTCGCGCTATTTGCTTACACTTTCACACTTTTCAGGCGCTTTGAAGAACAACGAGGCGATGTATCCCACGACAAGGACAATGATGTGGCTGTACACACCGAGCATGTATTTTGAGTGGGTATAGTTCCACGGACCGAAGTCGAGGAGGGCCTGCTTTGTGCCGTCGGGCATCTTCTGTGGCGAGGTGAGCATGGCGTAGGCGGTGAAGAGGATGCAGACAACGAGACCGATGTAGAGTCCCTGCTTGTTGGCCCGCTTCGTGCAGAGGCCGAGGAGGAAGATGCCGACAATGCCTGCCGAGAAGATGGCATAGAACGAGAAGATGGTCTCAAGGACTGCACCGCCGTGGCTGACAGCGTAGAGGACAGCGATGGCAACAGCGCCAAGGCCGGCTATGACGACAACGAGACGGCCCGCGCGGAGCTTCGTCTTGTCGCTCACATCAGGGCGGAAGCGGACGAGATAATCCTCGACAGCTATCGCAGAGAGGCAGTTGAGGTCGCTGTCGAGCGACGATATCGCGGCGGCGGCGATAGCGGCGATGATGATGCCACGCACACCGAGAGGCAGCTGTGTGGAGATAAAGTGTGGGAAGACAGCGTCGGGCTTCATACCCTCAATGGCCGCATCGGGCGAGAGCTGGTAGTAGGCGAAGAGCAGGGAGCCCACGAACATGAACATCGTCCATACCGGGACGGAGAGGAAAACACCGATGAAAGCGGCCTTTTTCGCACTCTTGTCGTCCTTGGCCGTGAGGTAACGCTGCACGATGGTCTGGTCTGTGCCGTACTTCTGGAGGGCATAGAAGATACCATTGAATGCCATCACCCAGAACGTTGTCTCGACAAAGTCCCACTCGAATGGGCCTACGCCTACCTTACTCGTCTCGTATGGGCCTACCATCGTCGTCGCGTTCCATGCCGTCGAGAGAATGTCTGACGGGCCATAGGGCGTGCCGACAGCGGCGAGGAGAAGGATGACACAGAGCACACCGCCACCAATCAGAAGGCCGCCCTGGATGACATCCATCCATATTATGGCCTCCATGCCGCCAAGGAATGTCAGCAGGATGATGGTGACACCGAGCACCCCGATGACCCAGAAGATATCTACTGCCATGAACTGGGACAGAGCCATGCTGACAAGGAAGAACACCGAACCCATCTTCGTGAAATGGGTCAGCACGAAGGCGATACTGCTATAATAGCGGGCGAAGGCTCCGAAACGGCGCTCGAAATACTCATACGTGGACAGACGGATGACTCGCCTGAACAACGGGACGATGACTCCGATGAGCGCTACAAGGACTATAGGCACCATAAGGCCCTGGACAAGGAGCACCCAGTTGCCACCATAAGCCGCGCCAGGATAGGCGAGGAATGTCACACTCGAGATGAGAGTGGCGAAGATGGACATACCGACTGCCCACACAGGGACTTTGCCTGAGCCCGTGAAATAGTGTGACGTGTCTTTCTGACGGTGGGAGAAATAGACTCCCATGCCAATGGCGAGGAGGATGGAAGCTATGACTATGACATAGTCTACCCAGTGCATGCCTCCCACAGAGGTTAACAGAGAATACATGTTGTTGTGCTTAATATTAGGTTTGGTTAGGTTTTATCATCGGGGTGAAAAATGTGAAAAGCGAGGCTCAACAAGGGGAAGGCGAGGCTCAAAGAAGCGGAAAAAGAGGCTCAAAGAAGGGGAAGGCGAAGCTCAAAGAAGCAGGAAAAGAGGCCAAAAGCCACCAAAGCCCAAGCCAAAAGCCGCGAAAGCCCAAGCCAAAAGCCGCGAAAGCCCAAGGCGAAGCCGAAGGGCGAGAGAAGCAGCAAAAACCCCCGTTCTGGGCGGTTTTCCGCCCAGCTTCAGGCAGTTCCCCTGCCCAGCTTCAGGCAGTTCCTCCGCCCAGCCCCATCATACCATAAAAGGAAATGAAGAACAGCAGCCCCACAGCCAGCCTCATCCTGCCCTGCAAGGCCGCCATTCCGTTGTCCGTACAGGGGAGAACGGTTACTCCTCTGTTATCACCTCGGCAGCCTCACGTATTGCCTGCTCCTCTGCCTCGGAGAGCCTGGTGAGGGGCATGAGCATGTCAGGAGTACACAGTCCGCGGGTCTGCATCATCACCTTCAGCGCTGTCAGAGACTGGCCGAGCGAGCGGCCTGCCTGGTATAGCTTCGCTATCTCGTTCGTCTCGTCCTGAAGGCGGTTGGCTGTCTCCATGTCTCCGCTGACCGCAGCGTCATAAAGGCGGCGGAACATGCCCGGCACGAAATTGCCCGTCGAAGGCACAATACCGTTGCCACCAAGCTCAAGAGAGTGGGCCGACTGGGCTGCCCAGCCACAGAAATAGGCGAAGTCATCGCGGTTACGGGCTATCGAGATACACTGCTCCATGCGCTCAAGGTCACGCTCCGAGTCCTTCAGTCCGACGATATTCTCATGGCGTGAGAGGCGCTCGATGACATCCACCGGGATGGACATATGGGTCGTTGCCGCTATGTTGTAGAGCATGAGAGGGCCTTTGATGGAGTCTGCCAGACGCAGGTAGTAGTTCTCCATCTGCTCGGGAGTCAGCGAGTAGTAGCTTGGCAGAGTGGCGACGATGACATCAGCACCGCTCGCGCTGTAGTAGCCGGCCTGCTTCAGCTGCTCGATGAAACAGTTGCCTGTAAGCCCTGCATAGACGGTTATCTTGCCGTCGGCGGCCTTGACGGCTGTCTCTATGAGCTCCTGGCCGTCCATAGTGGAGACGGAGTTGCCCTCACCGGTCGTGCCCATGAGGAGGGGTGAGACGCCGGCTGATACGAAACTCTTGATGATACGCTCTACTGCGGATTTGTCGAGGAATCCGCTTGGTGTCACCGGGGTCACCATAGGGACCACGACACCATTGTATTTGCTGCTGTTCATAGTTATGTGTGTTTTTACGGTTGGTTCCATGAAATCGGCCTTACCCATGCTGGATGCAAGCCTTGGAGGATTGTGTCCCGACTTGATTTTACAGAATCCACCTTGAGTGTTTATAGTTAGTCAATGTTCGTTGTGGGCTTGTGCGCCATGCCGGGGGAGGCCAGCATGCGGGATTATTCCTCCACCCTGACCTTCATCTTCTGGCGTATATCGGTCGATGACGCTCCGATGTAGAGGGTGAATGTGCCTGGCTCGAGACGCCAGCCGTTGATGCTCTCGTCCCAGAAGCGCAGGTCGTCGCGATTGAAGGTCATCACGGCTGGGGCGGTCTCGCCTGCCTTCAGGGCTACTTTCGCGAATGCCTTGAGCTCTTTCAGAGGGCGCAGGACGCTGGCTTTGTCGTCGCCTATGTAGAGCTGCACTGTCTCCATGCCGTCGCGCTTGCCGGCATTGGTGACGGGGACAGTGACAGTCCATGTGCCGTCGGCTACTGAGACAGTGGCCTTGCCGTATTTGTATGTCGTGTAGGAGAGGCCGTGGCCGAAGGGGAAGAGGGCGGGGATGCGCTTCGTGTCGTGCCAGCGGTAGCCGACAAGGATATCCTCACGGTATATCTCCTTGATGGAGTCGCCGGGGTATGTGAGGGCGTCGAAGCTGTGTGCGCCATTGTCCTCCAGACGCTTGGGGAACGAGAAGGGGAGCCTGCCCGAGGGGTTGACATCGCCCGAGAGGATGTCGGCTATGGCGTAACCGCCTTCTGAGCCGGGGTACCATGCCTCGACGATGGCCGCCATGCCCTTTATCCACGGCATGGCAAAGGCGTTGCCGGTGAGGAATACTCCGGCGACTGGCTTACCCGTGGCTATGAGCTGCTCGATGAGCTTGTCCTGCGAGAAAGGCAGACTGAGGCTGACACGGTCGCCACTCTCACAGTCCTGGCGCCAGTTCTTGTTCAGTCCGCCGACATATATTATCAGGTCGGCACCCTTGGCCGCACTGACAGCCTCAGCGCGGAGCGAGTCATAGAGGGCATCGCTGTACAGCTCCTCACGGCCATAGACAGAGGCTCCGCTGCGGTAGCCCTCTGCATAGATGACATCTGACTTGCCGAAACGCTCCCTGATGGCCATCAGCGGCGATATGACACGCTTCGGCTTCAGCTCTGACGAGCCACCTCCCTCGCTGAGATTCCTCACAGCGTTCTCGCCGACAACGAGTATGCGCCTGTACTGCCCGTCGGCAATGGGGAGGAGAGCCTGATGTGTCTTGCCCCAGGGAGAGTTCTTCAGGAGGACAATTCCCTCTGCGGCTATCTCGCGTGCGGCGGCATAATGCTCTGGTGTGCAGAGCGAGCCGTAGGCGCGGTTGCGGTTCATCGAGGTGCGGAAGATAAGGCGGAGGATGCGTGATACCTGCTCGTCGAGGACCTTCATGTCCACCTCGCCCCTGGCGATAGCCTCACGGTAAGGGCGCGCGAGGTAATAGTCGTCATAGCCGAATCCATCGGCCTCAGAGGTAAGGCCGTTAGTGTATGAACCCATCTCGACATCCATGCCGGCACGTGCCGCAGGGACAGTGGAGTGGACTGCTCCCCAGTCAGAGACGACAACGCCGTCCCACTGCCACTCCTCCTTAAGTATCTTGCGGAGGAGATAGTCATTGTCGCACAGCCATTTGCCACGCGCCTTGTTATACGAGCACATGAATGTCCATGCCTTCGCCTCGACAGCGGCGGCACGGAAAGCGGGGAGGTATATCTCACGCAGGGCACGCTCAGAGACCTGCACGTCGATATGCCCGCGCCACAGCTCCTGGTTGTTCAGCGCATAGTGCTTGACAGAGGCTCCGACACCATTGGCCTGGAGCGCTGTGATATATGGCACGACGAGCTTAGAGGCGAGGTATGGGTCCTCGCCCATATACTCGAAGTTGCGGCCGTTGAGGGGAGTGCGGTAGATATTCACACCGGGACCGAGGAGCACACTCTTGTTGCGGTAGGCTGCCTCCTCACCGACTGACTTACCATAGAGGGCCGACATGCGGGGATTCCATGTCGCGGCGAGGCATGTCAAGGCAGGGAAGGCGGTGCAGGAGTCGCTCGTCCACGAGGCATAGCCCCAGTCGTTCCAG